>JAABUP010000009.1_pt1 | contig 304250 bp, 104 predicted proteins | sample 5559201 | NCBI WGS metagenome assembly JAABUP01 (sample SAMN10711887, study PRJNA513373) | rock metagenome | isolation source: Antarctica rocks | place: Antarctica
TTTAAAAGTAGGAATAGTAGGTATATATCTTAAAGTCCTATTATATATCCTTCTATTATAAATTTATACTAGAAAGTCTATATATACCCGCTTTAATAAGTATATAATTAATAAATATTATTATCTCCTTAATATTAAGAAGTATTCCTTTATATATATTTTATCCCTTCTACTTACCTCTCTTATACTTCTTATTATAACTATTTAATTATAAGATATTTAAGCTCCTAGTCCCCTTTCTCTTATACCTCCCTAAATATTATAATAGTTTTATATTATTTAACTTAGCTTTCCTATAACCTTTCTCTTTATAAGGGGACTTCCGCGGGGTAGGTTAAGAGGAATATAAGGGAAGGATATTATTATTGTTAAGTAGTTCCTAGGGTATAAGAGGTATATTTATATAAAGGCTAATAATAATATCTTCCTATTAATTATATAAATATATAATAATTATACATTTATTATATTATATTAAGATCTTTAATTATAAGGATATAAAAGGAGGATCTAGTGTATTAATAATAATAATAATAATAAAGGTACTAGTACCTAGGATATCCTTAAAAGACTTTGAAGTACGCCTAGGAGGTATAAAATAACTATTAATAATAGTAGAGGAAGGTTATAAGAGGGATAGAATAGATATAAATATAGGTAAGTAATAGATTAACTATAAAGGATATTAGAATAATAGCCTAATTAGGCTATTATTTATATTAAATTAGTAATTTAATAATTAAATTACCAATTTATATAATTTATATAATTAGTAAGTACTATAACCTAATATAGCTATTAACTATTAAATAATATTAAATAATTACTTAAAATTAGGACTATAAAACCTATCTAATAGCGTATATATAAATCCGCGTAGAGTAGATATTATAATAAAATAGCTAAAACCTAGGAGTATTAAGAATATTTAGATCTTTTTAAGATTTACTAATTTCTACTACTATTTTATTAAATACTAAATATTTATAATTATAATATTAATAGACTATCTAAAAAATAATTATTTATATATTAAAAATAGGAAGTTAATATTAAGTAATATTATAAGAGTAGTATTTAAGTAGTTAAAGTAATTATTTTAAGAGGTACTATTATTTATATATTTTAACCTTATAAGAGAAATCTAACTAGAGACTAATACTTTAATACTAGCTATTATAACTATTTTATTATAAAAGTTCTTAATTAATAATAAAGGGATAAAGGTAGAATAATATTTAATTACTTTCTATTCTTATAAGTTATATTTAATAGAAACTAGATATAAGACTTATAATTAAGAACTACTTATAATTATTAAGGTATTCTAGATATAATAGTACTTCTTAGAAGGTAGTTTATACCTAATTATAATAATTATTAATTATAATAACTTAAAGTATTTCTAAATAATATTATTATTAATAAAGAGATAAATATATTAAGTAATAAAGCTTATAATATATAACTTTAAGATATACTATTATATAAATACTAAGAACCTAGCTAATATCCTATTAAAGTAATTAGATTATATATTAATAATAGATAAAGAAGATACTTATCTATTAATATTATAAAATAAATTAAAGAATATTAAGTATATTCCTTTTAATAAATATTATATATATAGTATTTATAAGGGTTTATAAGATAATAAGGCTTATAATTATAAATAATATAAAAGGTTAGAGATAGGGCTTAAAAAGCCTTATACCCTAAAAATAGGGGAGAGTAACGCGCTTTTAAGGATATAAAGTAATATAAGTAATAGCTTAAACCCTATTATAAGATAGTTTAATATTAATTAAATAGTACTTAGAAGGTATATTATAATTATATTAATAATAGAGTATATATAAAATAAATATAATAACTTAATATTAGAGATACTTTAATATCTTTAAAAGAGAGATAAAGATATTTATAATAAGAAAAAATTATTAAAGTTCTAAGGCCATAAAAAGGCTATTAATATATCTCTATTAATAAATAAATAGGGGTCCTTTATAAGGGTAGTATAATTTTTATACTTAATAATAAAGTAATTAAATAAGAAATCTTAAAGTTTTATTATAATAACCCTTATACTAGCTACTACTTATAAAAGTATATATAAGAGCTTATTAAGTAGAAGTTCTATTAGAAATTAATAGGATAAAATATTTATAATTATATATAAAAATACTTAACTTATTAATTAATAAAGCTATATAGATATACTATTTATAATATACTATTACTATTACTAATACTTATAAGGCCTTTTAAAGAAATTTTAATAAATTTTATTATAAATCTCCTTTTAAGTAAATAAGAGGATAGTATTTATAATATAATCTTAGTAATTATAAACTATTATATTAAGGTAGCTAGGTATTTATTTATTATAAAGATAATTAATACTATTAATATTATTAACTTATTATATTATAAAATCTTTTTAAAATTTAATTAATTAAAAGGTATTATTAATAATTAAGGGATAATATTTATAAGTAGCTTCTAAGTAGTTATATATTATTATATTAATATAAAAAGAAAGCTTAATACTACTTTCTATCCTTAAATAGATAGTTAAATAGAGAGATAGAATAATATACTTAAGTAATATTTATACTATTATTCTACGTAAAAATAAGATAACTAAGTAGAGTTACTTTATTTAATAAAGTTTATATATAATTATATAAAATATATTAATATTAAGTTACCTTTATATAAGGTACTTTATAACTATTTACTTAAGTTAAATATAAAGCTTTTAAAATTATTATTAAGAGAAGTCTTATTAATATAAGAAAAGGTTAAATTACTTTAAAAATAAAAGGAAGGTTTAAAGTAGTACTTATATTAAATATAAGTTATATAAGTAGAGTATATAAATAAATAGTAAAAATAAAGATAATATAATATAAGTAATTATATCTTATTAAATATAAAGTATATTAAATTATTATAAATAATTAAGAAATTATTATAATATTATCTAAGGCCTTTTAAGGTCTTTAATTATATTAGTAGTTAGGTATATAAGTTATAACTATTTAATACCTTTTATATATATAATATCTTTTATATCTTACTTATAGAATTATATAAGAGTAATAATAAGGGTATTATAAAAGTTATATAAGTAGAGCTTATAAATAATAAAGATAAATAAGAAGTTAAAGCTATTCTTAATTATAAAATCTCTTATAATAAACTTTAATATTTAGTAAAGTAGAAGGGTTAGTCTTATAATTATAATTAATAGTTATATAAATAGGACTTAATTAATATATTAAATATATTAGAAAGATTTAAGTAAGATTACCTTAAAGTATAAAATTTATATTATATAAGAGGGGAAATAATTTCTATTATTATTAATAAAAAAGAAAAGATATTTAATATAACTAGACTATTACAGGTATTATAAGAGAGGGCTATTATATTATATTAATAGTAGTACTAGGCCTATTACTATTACTACTATTATTAATAGGATCCTCCTCTTTATTCTTATCTTTATCCTTTATAATAGGAGGAAGGCGCTTTTATAATATATTAGTAAAATATTAATAAGGTTTTAAAAGGGGAGATAAAGTAATATATATCTATTAATAGAGGATATTAAGAATACCCTTAAGGGTATTTATAATATAGCTAATAATAGCGGGGTCTATCCTAGTTAAAGTAGTAGTAATAGAGGGGATGGAGGTATAATAAAGGTAGTAGTAATATTAATAAATAAGCCTATTAAAGGTTTATTAATATCTAGTAAGTTAAAGAAGATTAGAGCTAATATTAAAGGTAGTTATAATATTAAAGGCTTATAAGAGGTATAAGTAGGAGTAGTAAGTAAAGATAAAGATTTCCTATTTATATTTTATATTAAGGTCTTTATAATAGTTATATCTTATTAAGCTAAGGGAGGCGCGTATATAAAGTATACTATTAAATGGATAAGTAAAGCCTTAATTAAAAATATTAGACTTATAACTCTTTACTTTAAAATATAATATACTAGAGGTATATTATATAAGATAATATAAGAATAGGTTATAAGTAACTTAATAAAGGAGGTTAAGTACTATTATAAGGGGGGATAATAGGAGCCTTCTTTAATTAATAGAGGATAAGTTAATTATTAAGGATTACTTATAAAGTAACTAGTAGGCTTATAAGGAGATATAATAAGGCGCGGAGGGGGTAATAATATAAATAAAAATTAAAAAGGACTTAATATAATTAATAAAAAATAAAGATATTACTTTATAATTAAAAAAAAGTTATATAAAGGAGGTATACCTTAAGTACTTAATAAACCCTTAATAGCGATAACTTCTTATTTACTTTAAAATACTAAGACTTCTAACTACTTTTATAATAAATTAATAAAGGATAATAGGAAGTATAATAGGAATATATTATAATAGAGGATTATATATAAGAGTATTATTTATAATTATTATAATTTAATAAAACTATATATTCCTTAAGGCTTAATTTAGAGGGCCTTATAATTAATTATATTATTATACCCTTATTAGAGGTATATTCTATTATTAAAGGAGTATCTTTTATAAATTATAACCTTTTATACTCTTAAAGCCTAAGAGCCTAGATAGGAAGATAATTATAAGGACTAATTAAGAATATAATACTACTATTTACGTAGTATTTATAATATATAATAATACTACGCTACCCCTTTACCTATAATATATAGAGGAGGGAATTCCCCTTAAAGGGAAGGGTAGTAATTAGTCTTACTATTAATAAAAATAGAGAGTTCTATATATATATATACACTATTTATAGTACTTAATAGCTATATTATTACGTAGTACTCTTATAGTATACCTTATTAATTAACTTACTTAATTACTACCTTTAACCCCTTTAAAGTTAAAAGTATTTAATAGAAGTTATTTAACTCTACCTTTTAAAGTATTAGCTTCCTCCCCTTTATATAATTAGGGTAGAATATAAATGTTTACTTTATATTTTAATACTTTTATTTATATTTATATTTATAATTAGTATTATTAACTCCAGATACCCTTCCCTTATATAAGAAGGCGTATAGTCCTATTTTCTTTATATATAATTATATTCCTATTAAGCTCTTAACTTTAAATAGTCTTATATAAAGATTTATCTTTATCTCTTAGATTTCTCCCTTCTATACTATTATTTTTATATAATTAAGGATATTCTTTTAATATTCTAGCTACCTTTCTTTCTACTTTTCCTTGGCTTATTTCTTAACCTTATTAAGAGTAAGGTTATTTCCCCTTATAATTCCTTTATCTTTAAAGCCTAAGGCTATTAACTTAATATCTATTATATATATAGCTAGCTAGCTTATAGAGAGTAGAAGCTTCCGCTAGGCTACTTTATACCTATAAGAGGCTTCGCTTCTCTAATAATTAATTATATAATTATAATTAGTCTATTAGGTACTTACTATTATAATAATAATAGTAATACCTTTATTTACGCTAATATCTTCTTTAAATACTATCTAACTATTTAAGAAGAACTAAACGCTATCTTTATAATACTAGTATTAAGTCCTCCTAGCCTAGGAAAGACTTCCTTAAATATTATATATTAATAATATACCTTACTATTAAAGACCTTAATAGTATCTTAGAGGCCTTATATAATTATTATAAAATAACTACTATAGTAGATGTCTTATCTAAAGAAGCCTTTACTAACCTTCCCTATACCTCTAGAGAGTTAGTACTAAGGTAGGGAATTTCTATTAAGACTCCTAATAAATTTACTACTCTTTTCTAATATTTCTCTATATTCTATTATTATAGCTCTTTAAACCTCTTAAGAGGTAGTAGAACTTATATTTTAGTTAGATAAATTTATATAGACTTAATATATCTTTATATCCTTAATTAATAATACTATTTACTATATTATCTCCTTAATTATAAAGGATACCCTTAGACCTACTAGATTAGACTAAGAAGCCTCTACTAGATAAAGAGGTACCTATTCTAGATCTATATCCTTAGAAGCTATTAATCTCCTTAAGGCTTCTATATAATCTTAGCCTTAAGAATAGGTAATTAATAAACCTACTACTTATAAGGCTATCTTACACCTTAATAAGGGAATAGAAGCCTCTTATAAACTCCTTAATAGCCCTCTCTTACTAATTAAATTATAGACTACCTCGTCTCTTAATAGTACTACTACTATTAGGTAAATATTAGCTAAAGAAGCTATTTATAAATAACTAATTAGCTTAGAACCTAATATATCTAGCTAATTATCTAGTAGTATAGTAACCTTTATTATTAACCTAGCTATATAAGTAACTATTAACGCTACTATAACTTAATATATTAAGGAGAACCTAGTTATACCTAACCTACTAGGTCCTCTTAGACTAGCTATATTAGTAAACTAGGAAGCCTGTAAAATATAAAAATATACGTATTATATAAGTATTATACGTGTATAACTTACACGCTTATATACTAGCCCTAAAGCTTGAAATAATACTATAAGTTAAAAAATACGTATTTAGTAACTTTTAGAAATACTAGGTAATTATAATAAGGTACTAAGTCTTATTAGTAGTTAATAGTACTAATACTTAGTAGGAGAAATAGTCGTAGGCGTAATATAAGTATAAGAAATAGGGCTAGGCTAGGGGAGTACTTTATACGTATATAAATTATATAAATTAACTATATTTAAAACCTATATTACGCTAGCGTTAACGATGTAGCCGCTATAGCTCTAGCGAGCTTCCCGTTTCTTCCTAGCGCTAGAGGAAAATCACGGATTTAAGGCCTTAAATTCAGATTTTCTATATTTAGGACTTTTAGGCTAAAATAAAAAAAACCTAAAATTTTCCTATTTTCTACTAGTATTTTGCCTGAAAAAGCGCTTTTAGCGGATTTAGTAGTTTGGATTTTCTATACGGGTTCCTAGTTTACCGATATAGTTAGCCTAGTTAACCTAGCAGGCTAGCTAACTAGGTAAAGTAGGTATATTAATTATAAGTAACGGCGGTCATAATTATTCCTAATAGAACTCTAAGGACTTAGGATTCTTTAATCTTATATATAATAGTAAATCTATTAGTACTGGTTTAGCTATTAAGTATACTAGAAAGGATACTTACTTTTAGGATGTTTATATATTTACTAATTAAGCTAAGTAAATATACTTACTTAAGGATCCTACTACTATTAGGAATAACCTTTAACTAAGCCTTTATAAATAAGTACTTAAATAGTATAATAATAAGCTCTCTAAAATAGAGTAAAGGATAGTAACCTTTAATAATAATATTAGTAAATAGGTATAACTACTACTAAGAAGGTTTAAATAGCTATCAAATATCTCTATTAATAGTATACTATATAAGAAGTTTATTATAAAGGATACTACTAGCTATTATAAGTTATAGAAGTTTAGTACTAAGATACTATACTTTATAAAAGATACTAGGTTAGAAGATATAAAGATTTAATTTAATATTATATATAATACTATTAATTTTAAACTTTATTATAATATTTACTATCCTATTAACTAGACCTCTATTAATAACTTCTTATTAGAACTTAAGGATAGGAAGTATAAATAATAGGTTTATATAAGTAGGTAAAGAGCTTCTACTAGTACTTTAAGTAATAGGTTATAATAATATCCTAGTTATAAATATAGGCCTATTAAATAATATAATTAATACATTTTTTTTAAATAATAGAGTAGGGTACTAGCTATTTTAGTAGGGTAACTAGTCTTATAGTAATACTTACCCCCCGTTTTTACCCTTTTAAAATAACTAGGCTTATTAAATAAACTAATAGCCTTATTAAAGCTAGTAGTTTTATTAAAATACCCCTTAAATCTTACCTCTAATATAAAGGCTTTAAATTATAACTAGCTTAGTAAATATATTAGATTTTATATAATAACTTAATTAACCTTAACTCTAATAACCTTTATAGCTTATAAGGCTAGGTTATAGGAATTACTAGCTAGGTAGTTAATTATAAGATAATTATATACCGCGCTTTTTATTATAATAAGTATACTAGGCTATTATAGAGGATATAGTAGAAGACTTTACTAATAGTAATCTTAATAGTTATTAGGAGTATTATACTATTATATAACTAGGTAACGCGGTTAAATAGCTAGACCTATTATAAGACTAGGTAGACTCTCTTAATATAGGGATTAAGTCCTTTAGAATAAATAAGGACTTTATTAACTATAATTAATAAGTACTTAAGGTAAACTTCATAGCTTAATATAATATAAATAGTTATACTTACTCCTCTTATACCTCTACCTTCTCTTTAAGAAATAAGCTATTTATTTACTTATAAAAAAGCTACTAGATATTATAAAAGCCTTCTATATTTACTTTTATATCTACCTCTATAAGTACTAAGAAGACTAGTATAGCCTATTTAATAATACCTATTATATTATTATTAATTAAATTAACCGTTTATCTAGATTAATTTAAAGGCCCTAGGATATAACTTTAAAGGATAGAAATATACTACTATAAGTATATTCTAGTCTAAAGATATAATAAGTAAGTAGATAGAGGTCTACTTAAATAGCGGCTATTTAATTATATTAGTTAACTGTTTATATCTTATAAAGATTCTATTAAATATAGAAATTAAGAAGATACCTAGTATCCTTAATACTAATATAAGGCGTTAATAATAAGATTATAAAGACTAATAAATTCACCCTAATTAATATATATATTAGTAGGATTATTAATAATAAGCTAGTAATAGCCTTTATAGTTATAAAAGCTTATATTATAAAGGACTTTAAAGCTAACCTACTTATTAGTAATAATATTTTAATATTATAAAAAGTAATCTTAGACTCTAATAAGTAAGTAGTAATATTAGACTCTTATTAAAACCTTATATTACTAATAAAAGTTTAAACCTAGTTATCCCTAAATACTAAATATATTATAAAGATTAAGGCGTCTATTATTATTCCGCCTTATAATACTATAAAGGTATTAGGAACTAGACTAGAAGACTAGTTCCTAAGGGCTAGAATAGATAGTATAAACTACTAGCGAGTAGGTAGCGTTATAAAGGTGGACTTAATACTCTAGTAACTTTATAGTTATAAAAGAACTAATCTCTACCTTCTAAAGAGGTAGAGGGAGGACTATCTAAATACCCTTTAAGGAAGCCACCTAGCCTCTTAGATATCTAGATAAAAGGATATCTATTAAGATAATAAGAAGCTAAACTAATACTACTACGATATTACTAGTAGGCCGTATTATACTAGCTAGATATATTAAGATATCCTAATAATTACCTCCTCTTTAAGGGTATTTATCCCTAAATATTAACTATTACTACCTATAATAGGACTTATTAAAACCCTTTAAAACCCCAGTAGGAAAAGTAAGGGAAAGAGTTCTAAGGATAGTAATAATATAGTAATAGTAATACGCCGCTAATATTATATACTACTAATATATAAAAGCCTTCATAATTATAATTTATATTAATAGTAGGATATAATTATTAATTAAGTTTACTATTATATTACTTTATAAACGTGTAATATAAATAATAATATAAAAGTTAAATAATAATATTATACTATTAAATCGCGTAGTTAATATATATAATATAATATATAATAAAGTTATATTTTATTTACTTCTAACTTCTTTTATAACTACTACTATTAATATTAACCTATTATAAGTTACCTTAAGTTATATCTTAATATATTAATAATAGGAGCTAATACGTTTAATATTAATATTATTAATACTTTATAAGATAACTACTATTAAAGTATAAGTATAATATAAAGGATTAATTACTAATATAGTACTATATATTAAATAGTTAATAACTATAATAATAACTAAGGTAAGTCTCTATTAATTATCCTTTACTACTCTATATATATTATTACCTTATAATAGACTTTAATTATATTTGAATATATTATAAGTATATTACTTATAAATTACCTTCTTATATAAGTTTATTATATTAATTATTTAAGGACTTTATTAATATCCTATTATATTATATTTCTTTTAAATTATTCTTATACTCTTTACGCTTAAAGGTATTCCTATTAGCTAACTCTTATAATAGATAGTTAAACCCTCTTACTATACTATACTACCCTATTATCTATAATATGCTAAGTACCTAGGTTTAAGTCCTAGATTACTATATAAGTATAAGACTAGTAGGGCTTATAAGAGGTACTACTACCTTTATAAGCCTTATAAATTAATTTATAATAATAAGATTTTAATATAGTTTACTTATAATATATTAATAGGTTATAAGTCCCCTTTATCTTCCGCGCTTATTTATCTAGCCTCCTTACTTATAACCCTATTATTACCCTCTAAGGTAGAAAGTTACCCCGCCGTACTACCTTTATAATATAGGTCGCTACTTTTAAAACTAAGATAGAGGTAGTAATTTACTTAAGGGAGTATAATAAAATACTTTTATATAAGCTATAAACCTCTAAAGAATTACTACGCCTTAATATAAAAGTAGGTAGTTAGGTAATTATTACCCTAGAGGGTATCTTAGATATAATAAGATAGCGGGTAAGTTCTTTTATTATATACTTCTTATAATATATACTAATATTTTTATAAGAGGGGTTAACTACCCTTATTATAATAGAGGTTAATAAAGAGTTAGGGGAGGTAAGTATATTATTAAAATATTCTATTATCTTTATATAAGTTAATTATATATTAAGAGGAGGATAATAATAATTTTAATAAGGGGGAGATAGGGGAGACCCTAGAGGATATAAAGGAGGAGGAGGAAGAGGCTATTACCTCCCCTACTATTATATTACCCGCCTCTACTCCTACTAGCCTTAGCCGCCCTTCTTATAATAGTAGTTCTACTAGTACTACCTCCTCTACTTATAAGATTTACGCCCCTTACGCGCCTTATACCCCTTATACTCCTCCTACTCCTATTACTTCTACTCCTACGCCTACTCTACCTACCCCTACTAGGGATACTACCTTATCCTCCGGCTTATTTATTATAAGCCCTACCTTATCTTTTATAAGCCCTAGCTCGCCTTAATACGCTCCCCTTATAAGACCTTAATACTATACCTTTAAGTAAAGATTCTTTTTTTTAAGTTATAAGGATTTTCCCCTTAATTAATTCTTTTCTTATATACCTCTTTATTAAAATCTCTATTATATAAATATAACTTATAACTTACCTTATATAACTTAACTTTATAATTAAATAGTTTTATTATAATAGCTATATATTAATATTTTACTTATAATATTTCTTTATTATATATATATTATTATATTCCTTTTATAAGTCTTTTATATTTATATTTTTAATAGATATCTATTAATTATATTCTATTTTATAACTAGACTACTTAATTAAGTAGTATTAAATACCTTTACTTCTTATCCTATCTAAGATTTATTCTACCTTATAATATTCTTTACTATTAATAAATTCTAGAGGAGGTATAAATAGTTATTTACCTTTATTAAAATAGCTCTAATATAGTTTTAATAAAGAAATATAAAATATAAGATAGATTCTTTATACTATTAGAAGACTTAAGTAGTATACTTAATATCTAATTATATCTACTACTTTAAAGGGACTAGTATACTTATATAATAGCTTTTAATTTAATCTTTTCTACTTTAAGTTCTTTATAATTAATATTACTAGTTCTCCTATTATATAAGACTTTAAGATATAAAGTTTATTATAAATCTTTATAACTTATACTTAAATAATCTACTATTAATCTACTAGTATAACTCTTACTTTTAAAAGGTTTTCTACGTAGTTTTTAATTATAAGTACTCCTCCTTTTAGAAAGTTATCCCTAACTTTATCTTTTATATATAGATTATATTTATATATTATATAAAATAGTAAATAACCTAGTATAATATAAATATTATTATAATATATAAATTTAGCTATTAAGAGTAATATAACCTAATTATCTTATTCTTTATTTAAAAATACCCTAAGGTAATATTCTAATATTTAATTCTAGCGTTTAATCTACCTATCTATTTATAAATAGAAGGTAGTACTTAGTTATCTCTTTATTTTTATATAATAGTAGACTTCTAATTAATAGGTACTTATAAATAAGGATCCCTAATTTAATATAATACCTATTAGTAAATTATACTATAATACTATATTTTTAAATAAGATCTTAGCTAATTTAATAGTAATATAAGTACTCTTAATTAGAAGGTATTAGACTATCTTTATATACCTATTAATAATTATAAGAATAGAATTATATATAAAATTTCTATATTTACTAGGTAGTAAGCTTATAATAAAATTTATAGAAAGTTCTTTTTAAGGCTTATTAAGTTATAATAAGGATATTATATTATTATAAGGTTTATATCTAAGAGCCTTTACCCTTTAATATATTTTATAAGTTTAAATATATAACTTAATATCTATTAATATTCTACTCTAATAATACTTATATTAGAGTAACTCTAAGGTTTTTTATAACTTAAAATAACCTATTAAAGTATTATTATAATACCTTATAATAATTTTTATATATAATACTAAATTATCTAGTATATAAAGTACTCCTTTAAACCTTAGTAATCTTATAAAATTAACCTTTTAAGGCTATTTAATAGTATTTTACTTAGAAGTTATATACTTTACCTTATCTTTCTATTTAATAATAAATAGATTATTACTTTATAATAAGAGGATAAGTTCTTTTAGAGATTCTAATCTAGCTTTATAAGCTATTTTAAGTCTAGTAACTACTCTTATTAGTACTTATAAGATATAGTACTTATAAGATATATTATTTATAATTAATAACTCTAGTAATAGGGTTAAATAGTAGCGCTATTATATTACTTTAATATTAAGAAGGTAGCTTTATACCCCTTCTATCTAAGTTTTTAGGCTTAATTAAGGGTTTCCTAAGCCCTCCTACGCTAGATAAGTCTATATACTTAGTTATTTCTTCTAGCTACTTTTAGCTAGAGATAATAATTCCTAAATTTACTAGCTTATTTTATAAGGTAGGTAGGAGCTAGTTAAATAATATCTTAATATTATTATAATTAGGCCTATATAATAGAGTATTTATAGGATTCTTTTTACTAGGTTAATATTTAATATTAAAGTTATATATAGCTAAATAAATAGCCTACTAAGCTTAATAACTATTTAACTACTTTACCTATATAAATTTCTTAAGATTATTATAATTTATAAGTACTTTAATAGTATAATAACTACCTTCCGTGTAGTATTACTATTACTTAAAGGCTTTAATAATTACTAATAGCTCTTAATTATATATTTTATACCTAGTCTTAGTAGGTATTAATTTATAAGACTAGAAAGCTACTAGATATTAAGCCCTATTATTATCCTATTAGGATAAGATAGTAGTTATAATAAAATTAGATATATCTACTTTAATCTAAATTTTCTTATTAGGATTAAAATATATTAAAATAGGTATAATTATAAAGGTATAATATAGGTTATAGAATACCTTCTCTTTACTAGCGCCTTATATAAATAGTCCTAACTTCTTCCTATCTTTACTACCTTTTAAAAGGCTAGTTAAGGGGGATACTATTTATAAATAGTAGTATATAAAACGCTAATAGAAATTTATAAATCTTAAGAATACTTAGACTTCCTAATATATAATTAATACTAGCTAGTCTTAGATTATAAATACCTTATAGCTATCTATTAATATATTATTAATACTTATAATAAATCTAAGGAATTCTATTAAATTAATATAGAATTTATATTTCTTTTAGTTTAGATAAAGCTGAAACTTTTATAATTACTTAAGTACCTAGTAGATATATTACTTATAACTTAAAATATCTTTAGAATAAATTAAGATATTATTAAGGTATATTATATAGGTAATATCTATTAGGCCTACTAAAGCTCTATTAATATAGGCTTAAAATATAGTTAGGGTATTTATTAAATTAAATAGTATAATTATATATTTAAAATAGCTATACCACGTATAAAACGCCGTCTTCTACTTATTACCCTTATAGATATAAATCCTATAATAAGTATCCTTAAGGTCTAACTTAGTAAATATCTTTATACCTTATAAGTAATTAAGTACTTTACTAATTAGAGGGAGAGGATAATAATTCTTTATTATTATCTTATTTAACCTATAATAGTTAATATATAGCTATAAGCTATTATCCTTCTTTAGTATAAATAAAATAGGAGCCCTTATAAGACTAGTAGACTCTTATATTTAACCCTTTAACTTAATATTATCTAGGTAGATATATAGAGTTTTTAACTCCCTTTATAATAAATTATAAATAGGCTTATAAGGAGGCTTATAACTATTTATATTAATAGCGTAGCCCTTAGGCTTAAATAGGGGTAGTTATCCTACCTCCTTATTTAAAAAGATATCTAAAAAGTTATAAAGACTTTTAGGTAGCTCTAGTACTTTACTTTTAGAGCTTTAGGTTTCTACCTAGAATAACCTAGTATAAATAATAGTATAAATTATTAATTTACCTTTAAAGGTATCTATAAATACTTATAACTCTAGGATAGATATACTAGTAGAGTCTAGTAGAAATTACTACTTTTAACTCCTTAGATCTACTTATACCCTAGCTTCTAATAAGGTAGGTATACTAAGAATAATTAGTAACCCCTTCTTCTTAATTATATAGAATATACTAGTATATTAATCTAGCTATCCCTAGCTATTAATAAGATAGTACTCTACCTAGTATATATTATAATAATAGATTAACTAACTATTTATCTATTTAAGAATTAGTAGTTAATAGCTCTCTAGGGGTTTTAGGTTATATTACTTAATAAAGCTTTAAGAGATAATATTAATCTCTACTCCTATATCTATTAAGAAGTCTATATAGTCTTATATAGCTTATATATTAATAGAACTACTTATACTAATATTATAAATTAATAATAAACCCCTTTTAATAAGTAAGCGCCTTAGTATTAAGGTCTTAATAGAGGCGCGCTTCCTCTTTTTAGTTTAATAGTCCCTTTCCTAATAATATTAATAGGTACTATATTTAGGTTCCTAGGTATCTTAGGCCTATAATAGTCCTTATTATAATAGCCCTTCTTTTTATAGTTAAAATATATTAACCCTTCCTTAGTATCTAATAACTTATTATAACTACTAGTAGGTTAAATACTTCCTACTTTTATAAAAGGATTAATACCTTTATCTTAACTTCCTTCCCTCTTTTAACCTTTATTCTACCTATTAGAATAATCCCCTTTTTTAGTAATATAATTATTACCTACTATTATTCTAGTATAATACTACTAGTTATTCTTTAACTAAGTAGTAAGGGTAATTAGGCTTTCTTTAGTTATAGGGAGGTCTTAATAGTTTATAAGGGCCTTTTAGAGGTCTAAGTATAACTTTATAAAGAAGTTAATCTACTAATATTCCTTTAGAAAAGGAGGGATTTATAATTTAATCTTACTTAAATATATATTAAAGCTTTATATTAACTAGTTAGGGTTTTATTATATATTTAAATATAATTATATATTATAAAGCTAGCGGTTTACTAGGTCCTTAATAAGGTTTAATAAGTACTAAGTAAAGTACTCCTAGGTAACTACTCTCCTTAATAATAACTTTTTATAATAATCTTATAACTTAATAGGTTTACCTTCTAAGAACTATATAACCTAAGTAATCTTTATAAACTTAATTAAAAATTTATTAAGTATTAATTAAAATATAATATTTATAATATAATACTATTTCCTATACTTATATATATTCTTCCCCTTATAAAAGGGTAAGTCCTTAGGCTTTAAGCGGCTCTTAGGGTATTAATTACTAGGTTCTTCTAACTAGCCTCTAATAGACTAACTTAGGGTAAAACTATTAAAGATAGATCCTACCCTAGGGTCTAATATACCTTATACATTAATACCCTAATTTAGAGGGTAGTCCTTTATTAGGCCTAGTCCTAACCCTTATTATATTCCTCCTAGTAATCTGCTAGTAATCTAATATAGATCTAGTATAACTATATCTACTTCTACTTATAATTAGGCTACCCTTTCTTAAATACCTTAAAGCTTTCTTTCCTTTATTAACTACTCTTTTTTAATTTTAATAGTAGTAATAAGTTTATTAAGTATAATTATACTAGTAAGGGTTTTATTAGAAATTCTATTATTAAGTATATTATTTATTACTTTAATATCTCTTATATTAGACTTTAGTATTATCTTAATTTTATTATAATAAACTTTTAATATATTTTTATCTTATTTAGTATTAAATATCTTTATATTATTATACTATTATAATCTAGACTATCCCCCTTTAAAGGTAGAGAGATTAGAACTATTAGGAACTAAATTAAAAGACTAGTTCCTAAGGGCTAAAATAGATAGTATAAACTACTAGTAAGTAGGTAGTATTATAAAGGTAGACTTAATACTCTAGTAACTTTATAATTATAAAAGAACTAATCTCTACTTTCTAAGGAGGTAGAGGGAGGACTATCTAAATACCCTTTAAGGAAGCTACCTAGCCTCTTAGATATCTAGATAAAAGGATATCTATTAGGATAATAAGAAGCTAAACTAATACCGCTAGGATATTACTAGTAGGCCGCATCGTACTAGCTAGATATATCAAGATATCCTAATAAAAGGTACCTATAGTTTATAAGGGAGATATCCCTACTAATAGAGACTTCCTATTTAAACTAGAGTATACCTAAAACTTTAGCCTTTAAAGAGGTATCTTTATATATATTACAGACTTATTTATATTAGAAGTCTATATATTTAATACTTCCCCTATTCCTATTTAGCTATTATAAAAGGCTTATCTTAGCTCTCTTATTAAGTATAATTAGGATAGCGCCTACCTTACTACGCTAGTAGATACCTATATAGCCGTAGGTAATATAAGTATATAGAAGGCCCTTATAAAAGGCTTTACTATCCTTATAGTAGTAGTATATATTAGTATTACGTAGCCTTTTATAATAAAGACCTTAATTATAATAGTAGACCCCGCCCTTAAATATATACTACTAAATAGTATTATAATCTATAGATTACTTAAGGTAGTATAGAAAACTACTATAATAGCCGCTAAATTCCTAGTAATCTAGATAGACTAGGGTACTACTATTAATATCCCTAGAAATAAATAGATACTAATACTATTAAAGCCTAATATAAACCCTAAGCCCTTACATATATACCTAGTTAGTTAGAAGGATAAAGACTTAATTAATAAGATATATAAAAAGTTATATTCCTAAGGTAAAATATTATAATTAAACTAATTAATACTTCTTAGCTACCCTATCTTTATAGTCTAGTAAGATACGCTAGAAGGATATAAGGGCCGCGTAGTTATTAATATTTATAGCCTTAATAAGATTATTAAATTAGATAGTTATCCTCTACTATTATAATTAGAACTTATATTTATAGTTACTAGTTCCCCTTTTATATCTATTATAAACGGTACTAGGTGGTTTTACTAATTTAGTATATAAAAGCAAGATAGATATAAACTTATAAAAATCTCCTATTAAAGCTAAGAATAGTATTATATTACCCTAATAAGATATAAAGGTTTATTACCTTATATTTAAAGATAAACTAATAAGCTTCTCTATCCCTTTAAGAAATTTATAAAAGCTTATATAAATAATATAATTACTTTTTTAAAAACTCTACTAGAGTACTTAGTATATTTATAAGTACTTTTTAGCCTCTATTAGAGCTAGTAAATTAGTTTTAATCTAAAGGAAATATTCCTTAGCTATTTATCTATTACCTTATTAGGCTAAAAGGTAGATTCCCTTAGCTTATTTATATTAGAGGAGAAGCTTATAGTAATTAATACCTTACTATTCCTATTTTTATTATAAGACCTTAAGATTTTCTTAGAATTAATAGGCTAGTTATATTTATCTATCCTTAGATACGCTTAGCGTATAAATCTATTATAAAAATATAAAACTAACTTTACTAGCTCCCTTATTAAGGATATTAAAGGCTTTATAAGAAAGATTTAATTTATATATGTAGTATATAATCTTATTAATAAAGAGAAGAGTATTTTTATAAACTTAAAGTCTACCTTTAATAGTCTTGTATTCCTTATCTATTTTAATAAAATTAAGATCTTATTTATAAATTTTAATACCTTTAAAAAGTAGGGATTTATAATAATAATCTATTATATTAAGGATAATATAATAGAATGCTTTCCTAGGACCTCAATTTAACTAATAATATTTCTTAGTAAGATACTTAACTAGGCTAAGTAGAATTATTAGCTAATTAAACTAGAGGTAGCTAGTATTATATAAGTTATAAAATAAACTTACTACTTTATTAAATTATTCTAGAAACTACTAATAATTATTTATATTAATTATTTAATTATAGTACCTATCTTATATTAAATTAGTCTTACTACTTCCTTAATTAATAAATTTAATTTATAATTAATTCGCGCCTTATTATATTTATTATAATTTAATCTTATAATAAAGTATAAATTAGGGAAATCTAATATTATCCTAGATATATTATCTAGACTTTAAGGGGATAAAGAAAGCTCTACTAGTACTATTAAAATACTAGATACCTTATATATTAAAGGCTTTAATAATAAGGGCCTTATTAATTATAATTAATAAGGGACTATTATACTAATACCTTATATGTAGCTACCTTTATAAAGGCTTACTTATAATATAATAAGTTACTAAGTCTTATTTATTATATTATACTTATTAAAATATTAAAGAAGTTTAAAAAGCACCTTAACTAGGCGTACTAATAGGATAGCTAATAGTCCTAACTACTAGAAATACTTATACTAATAAATAAAGACCTAGCTATACTAGATAGTAAGACTTACTAGGGGTTATACTTTAAGGTTTATAATAGGCTAATCTATTATATAAACTTTAATAATAGCCGTAAAAGATTATATATATTAAATACCTTAAAAAAGGATATATTCTAATTAGCTTATAATTAATAATATTCTAATAGGTATTATTATATTTATAAATAAATAGTAGCTTCTCTATATATCTATTACTTATAATAGTACCTATAGACTTATATAGAGTACTATCTAGAATATTAACTTAACTAGATAAAATAATATAAGCCTTATAAAAGTATAATCTTAATAAATAGACCTACGGTCCTATTCTATATTATAATAATAGATTCTATTATAATACTTCTACTAACTAGTATAGAAGGCTATAATAGCCTCCTTACTATTATAAATAAATTTTCTAAAAGGGTTCTACTTATACCTAAATAGACTATTTAGATAGCGGTCTAATAGGCTAATATAGTCCTTATAAATCTTACTACTTATAGCTAGGGTATTTCTTATAAGATTATTAGTAATAGGGATTCTAACTTTATATTATTATTCTAGAGAACTATTTTCTAGAAATTTAATTATAAACTACTAACTTTAACTATATATTACGCGTAGACGAATAGTCTATCTAAGAGAACTAATTAAATAGTAGAGATTATAATATAATACTATATTACTTAAAATACTAATAACCCTAATTAGGCTATAGCCCTCCCCTATATATAGGGATACCTTAATAACTCTAAAAGTTAATCTACTAGTATATCTCCTAATAAGATCCTTTATAACTTTAATATCTATAATACCCTTATTATACTCTCCTAGTAACTCCTTATAAACGACTTTAACTAATTATAATAGCTTAAAAGAGACTAGGTAGAAGAATTGATAGCTTTTACTAATATCTTTATTAAAACTTATTATAATAGTAAGTATAAAGTACTATTAATAGTAGTAGGGGATAAAGCCTATCCTAGACTTAGAGAGGGGTATTATATACCTAGTATTACTAATTTAAATTTATATTAATAGTATATAGGGCCCTTTAAGATTATTAAAAAGGTAGGCCTATTAGTATACTAACTCTAGCTAAGTCCTATTATATATATTTACCCTATTATATTAATTACTTAGCTTAAGCTATTACTAAAGTCCTCTAATCCTTATACTTAGGTGCGTAATTATTAGCCTCCGCCCGTAAATAAGACGGATAGCCTAATAGATATAGCTAATAACTATAAAATTAAGGTAATTATTAGTAAATAGACTTCTAGCTAAAAGATTTAGTATTTAGTTAAGTAGAAAGGCTATAATTATAAGTATAACTTCTAGTATAATATAAATAATCTATATAATACTTAGGATATAGTAAATAAGTATAACGGTTAAAAATATTAATAACTACGTTATTAAAGGTAATAAGGGCCTTAATTATAATATAGTCGTTACTTTACTTTCTTTATAACGGTATTATTATATATGTAGCTAGCTAGCTTATAAAGAGCGGAAGCTTCCGCTAGGCTACTTTATACCTGTAAGAGGCTTCGCTTCTCTAACAATTAATTATATAATTATAATTAAAGTAGTCTATTAGGTACTTGCTACTATAATAATATCCTCTCCTTCTACTATTATTTAAAGGACTCTTTTTATTAAAACTACTTCTCTTTTATTTAATATCTTTATAACTTTTTTCTTCCTTCCTATTTTTCCTTTTAACTTATAATAGATTCCCGCGTTTCCTTTTTTAATTAATAGGTAGACCTCTTATATTATTAATATATATAATATTAATTAATTAAAGCTTATCTTTATTAATAGGACCCCTAATTATATTTCGAATATTTATATATTAATTACTTTAAACGCCTTAAGTACTATTCTTAACTACCTATTTTATATAATCTTTAATATTATAATATTAGCCTTTTCTACTATTAATATCTCTATTATATAAGTTATTAATAACTAGATTATAATATTATAACTTTATTTTATCTTATTAAATATAATACTTTATATTAAGTTAATAATAAATAATAAAATTAACTTTTATATCTTTATCTTTAATTTTATCCTATTAATATATAAGCTCTATCTTAGTTTATTATTAATATAAAGTTTAAAGATACTTATTAATACTTTTAAAGATACTACTACTACTACTACTACTACTACTACTACTTTAAAGTCTATTATTACCTTTATATTAAACTTCTTTAAACTCCTTAATAAATAGATTAAGTTATACTTATAAGGGGTAAATATTATCTTATATATATTTACTTAATAAAGGTATATTTATTATACCTTTATTAAGATCTTATAATTCCCCTTAATATCTTAATTATATATGTTTAAGCACTTTGGCGCTGTTCGACCGTCCAGTTCCGGCCGCCTTTGGAGCCGCTTTAGGCTGCCCGGATAGGCTAGGGTCCCCGGACCGGCGGCTAGGTGGCCGGGGCCCAGGTAGCAGCTGGAAGTTTGGTGCCGCCCGGGCCCACTGCGCTAGCAAGGCCCTTCAGCTCCAGTACGAGCGGCGGTTCACCTTGAGATAATTACAGAACGATACTAGCAGGGTTACTCCCGATATATCTATTAAGGATAGCTCTACCCCTCGGGTTATACTCTCTACTCGAGCAGGCCCCTATAGACTTAGATACCTCTAGGCATTCCTCCCTTTAATACCCTCGAACGCAGATCGGCACCGACATACCTTCAACACCTTCATACCTGACGCCAAATTCCCGTTTCCACTACGTTCTCGTCCTCGAGCGAGTCGCTCCCACTTTACCTCTACTATATCGATTAAACGAACCTCCTGAGGACGGAAGGAATATAGTAAGCGCCATCCTCAATACTATAAGAAGCGCCTGGCGACGCTCTAGGCCCTAGGGCGGACTATGCCACCACGAGCCGATAAGACCACGGAGGGCATTAAATTACTATTATAGAAATAGAAGGCGTAAGTAGTACTATAAATCCACGCGTAAAGGGGAACGTACTTATAGACTATCCAGATACTATAAATTAACCCACGTCGAACCCGATTTTCGAAGTTCGCCTCCGGAAGCCTAGCATCTCAAAATATTTCTGCAATAGACCCTAGACCAATACCTAGGGGTCGAGTCTGCTAGGAGCCTATAACTCTACTAGCAACAGCTCAAGATGCATATCGCCGACTAGACCGACATCCTTGACGATAGAATTAATAAGGACGTTTTAAATATTAGTCTCCCCCCCTATATATTCTTTCTCCCTTCAAACACTAACTTTAATATATAGTTTAAGCAGCAACTCATTAGTAAATATAGGCTGAGAAAGCTCGTAAGGACAAAGCCAGTTATAGGCGTCGACGATCTCTATCATATCCTCTTTACTTACTAGGTCTACGACTCCACCACCTATCGGGACGAACACCAGCGTGTCTAGGTTGCGACGGGAATCCTCCTAGCCTTATATACTGGGTGTAGGCCCGTCTTACTATTCGATATAAGCGAAAAGAAATTCGTTAACGGCGGGACCGAGTCCAATAATACTGATAACAAGACTACTGAGTCTAGTAATACCGACAACAAGGGTACTGTGTCTAGTACTATTGAGCCCAGTGACACTGAGTCCGTCGAAGAATCCGATTTCGACAGCGAGTCTGATATTGACGATTCTATAGCGCACAGCAGTAATAGTATGAACACACACCTTAGGAAGACCGAGTCTATATGCTATAACGAGATCATGATGCTTTTACTACGCAACAGTGTCTTAGAAGGCCCTAACATCCTCGCTACGAAAGTAACCCTCATCCACACGAAAGGAGCGAAGAGGAGGTCTAAGTCTTTAGTATAGGCGCTCTATCCTAGATAATTCTACTTGTTTGCTGACCTATCTCTACAGAAAGACCTTTCTTTTCGAGGGAGAGAACGACCTAATATTCTATATTCTCGACTACCTCCTCGCCTTAGTAGTCCACGACAAGGTATTCGAAGTTAATGCTATTAATAGGGATCCTTTAAATATTTTTCGCATAAAGATACCTAAGTATAGGAATAGCCTTAGGTTAAGCTGGAAGTCGAGTATAGTAAACATCCCTCTATTCCGTTAGCCTGAGAACTGCGTAGGCGTTTGGATTATATCAGCGACGCAACCTTTGAAGTCTAGTACCTGGCGTCGTTATCTCAAGGGGCTCGGTATTAGCGCTGGTCTAGAGCACCCTTTCACGTAGTACGTTATTCGGCGCGGGCTAATAAATGCCGTTAATAGTAAAGTCACCCTATTAATTTCCTTAATCTTAGTAAGCATAACTGACGAATATTAAACGGTATAGGCAAGGCGCTAGATTCTATAAGGAACTAGATATTCGACCATACTACGGGTGATGCCGAGGGTATAATAAAAAGGTATCTAGATCAAGAGGTACGGTATAACACTTAAGCCGCCTTCTTAGAGCGCCCCTCCGATAGAGTGGTTTAAAGGCTTACTCGACGTTTAATCTTAACCGCCGACCGTACTACGCCAACCAGGTGCTCGGATAAGGGCTCTAAGAAGGTCGCGAACAATCCTAAGGTCAACCAGCTATCTAAGCGGACTAAAGCTCTTACTAAGGAGCTTAGGACGAAGTATAGTTCGGTCCGTGCTACCCCTAGCACGGACCTAGATCTAAAGGAAAAAGTATCTATGGATGCCGCTCGACACACCTTGAAAGAGAACTTACGGAACAAGTGTTTTGCTCGAGAGCGTAGATGCCATTTTAGAGAGGCTGATACCCTTATACTCGAAGCTTAATTCAACGATCTCGGTACTAATAATTTATCTATCGTTAGTAATACTTTATTAGCACCGCCTATAATATATAACCTCCCCGAGCGGGATTTAATTATGCGATTACTATATGATTAAACCTCTATTTTAATAGACGGGGAAAAATTCGCGAGGAGGGGTAATACGATCTAAACGATGGCTACTCTATATACTAGGCAAGAAGTAACGCGCCGCCGTCGATTAGAAGCTACACCAAACTACGTACGCATGTCTAATCCTTTAGAGGCGCTTCCCGAGGTCCCTAACGAGTATATTTATAACAGCTAGGAGACCTTTCCCTTAGTCTACCGACCGACTCAATATCCTATCTATATAGGTGACGAGCGAAAAACCTACGACGAGCGTATATACGAGTTTACCCGACCTAGTATTATAATAGATCACGTCGACAAGTACCTTAAGGGTTATAAAGGTAACGACCTAATCCCTTATCACTATCCCATATGCGTAGCTAAAGAGGTACTACTAGAGATAGTGGTACACTTTAAAAATTACACAGCGCAGGTTTACAGGATTACTCTACGCGCTTAATCAGTTTTATTACTCTAGACTATACCCTAATTAGCTATAGCTTAGTACTCTTTATGGCCTTGCGATTAGCATCCACATGTCTTTCTCTAATTACTTTCCAGCTTACTTACCGTTACTACAGTCTATATTAAGCCGAGCGCTTCGAGTTTAGAGGAGGGTTTGAAATATATATAATCTTGTAGACCTTTAAATATAGCCTATATATGAAAGTGACTACTAAGCTTAGCTAGAGCTTTATATATAGCTTATTTCAACAGTAACTATTATTATCGCCCCTCTAATCCGGATATAAACCGCTAAACAACCGCATATACACCCCTTCTTTCCACCTCCCTATATACCGGTGCATCGAACTAAGCGGGCTATCGAGACAATATTTAAGTGTAATCGATGGGCCTGGCATCTTTAGAACTCCAACGTACGGAGTCACGACCGGCGCCGACCTTGACCCTACGGCTAGCCTAGTCGCCCCATAGTTAGGTTAAAGGGTGGCGGTCAAAGACGTTTTAGAAGACTAAGAAGTTCGTAAAACGGGCCGTAATCGTACTAGTTAAAGATCGTGTGGTATAATGCCGTGCCGGAACCGCTATCCCCTGAAGTGTATCTATATATACCTGAGTTATAGAATAGTAGGAGCACTCTGTAATAAGGACGAAAAGCTTCACCCCTAAGCGAATCTCTAAATAACTACCTAGTCCTTCCTTGAGATAATAAAGGTCTAATGGGACTTATCACTTCGGTTCCCTCTTCTTCTAGTGACATTTTAAAACTGCGTTACTTCCTTTCTTTAGTCTACTACTCCTGTCTTCGTTTATTACGTTTAGTTAGTTAAGCTTGACTAAATTCTTTAGCTCTTTCTATAAACCTCTGGATCTTATCGTACGCCAAACCTAGTTACGCCGCCAATACTCGATAAGTAATTTTAGGGTTCGATTAAACTACCGTTTCTAGTAGTATTATTAATACTGACGACTTGCTTAAATTATCTGAATCGCTATCCCCTTTAATACTATCCGTATCCCTGCCCTACTCTTCGTATCCTTGAATATTATAGAAGCGGATAAGATATACTAGGTGATATACTATTCTACTTATAAGTCGCACTATCTAATATATTCCCTGCGGGTTACTTACTCTATAGAGGATCTTTAAGCCTCTAGAAGTGCCTCACGGTGCGAGGGAAATATTTCGGGATATAAATTCCACCCTAAGGGTTAAATAATCCCACGGGAGAGATCGCTTCCTATCCTCTAGTGCGTAAGATATTCCGTGACGCATTTTATATATAACTAAGGTACTCTCTCATTTTCTTATCCACCTCTTCGATTTTCTTATCTATCTCCTTGAACCGTCTATCTATCTTCTTATCCGCCTCTTTAAACCGTCCGTGTATCTTCTCCTCCGCATCCTCAGACCGCTTCTCTATCTTATTAAACCGTCTATCTACTTTAATCTCTACCTCTTTGATTTAATATATAATAAATTCACGTTGACTAAGGAATTCTTCTCGTATTCGCTTACTATATACGTCAGATGTCCGGCCTAATATCGTGAGACTTCGATCGATATATTTAAACGGCGAATTCCCTTTAGACGGTGGTATTCGAGAGGATTCCTTAGCCAGCTTCCCTATTACGACGACGGAGCGTGTAAATTTATACTCTATTTATAGTATCGTAAGATCACTCTAACCTGATTATTAAGATAGTAAATTATTTAATACTACTAATATCGTAGGATAACGAAGGTGAGGATAATGTGGTGTAACTTACGGCGGAGGGTTTGAATAGTTAAGACTTGGCGGGGACTTCGGTGACGGATTAACCCGTCCCGCCCTGCCAAGTTATTCGCTTTCTATCTTCATAGACTTGAGAGAGAGACTTCAGAAGTCTAAAGCGTTGGTTTGTCTCGCGACGGGGTGGGTCTCTCGACCTAGGGACGGACGTTAGTAGTCTTTACCTACTAAAGCCTTACGCTTCTAAAATGTACTGATAACCTATTAACCTAGCTATAATTACAAGGGTATCCATGCTAAAGCATGAAATATATCAACTATACCAGACGAGTTTAGTAATCGACGGTACTGGAGTAATATTATAGATAAGATATTCGCAGGTTAGTATTAAGTCGCCAGGACCTATATATAATAGTCGACCGTATAAAAGACCAGTAATCTTAAGCCCGAGTAATAAACTATAATACCCCTTTTTTATAAATTTATATAAACGCTCAGCTTAATCCAAACTATTATTATAGTAAAGCTTCGGATCACCTATATAAATCTAATCTCCAGCCCAATTATTATAGGTTTAGTACGGGTCGCCCAAATATCTACGCCATTAAGGGTAGCCTGCCGTACTAGGCGAGTGGCTAGAGAAGGTCGACGTAATAGGTATAAGAGTACTGCGTTACGACGAGGAAGGTATTACTACCAAGGTGGTAGGAGGAGTAACACTCGACCGACTCAGAAAAATAAATACCTATAAGGATAAGAACGAGAACGCCATATGTGGCTTGATAGAGGGACTAAGGGTATAGATTAACGGTGAAGATATCTATTCTAGACCTGGAGATTAGCTATCAGTAGACATTAAGTCGGCAGAGCAGAGGCCGGAAGAAGACGGGTTAGAATAGGCTAAGGGACTTAAAGGGTCAGCGTCGTGGTATAAGGTGCCATCCCATAGTATCCTAAACCGAACCACAGGTCGAGGGGAAACGAGGCTGAGTGTTAAGTCCGTTTCATAATGAACCTCCGTGACAACTTCAGTTTCGAAAAGTAGTAATAATCTAGGGGGCAGTAACTAATGGAGCCCAGTCAGCAATACATTATCTGTACAGGTAGCAGTTCTATAGAGAGCAGCAGTAAAAGAACTACTAGTAGTAGTAGTAATACAGACTTATCGCAGTCTGCTTTGAATTAAGATTATTCTCTAGTCTACGAAGGGCAGAGTCCATATATATAAAGCGAATAGTCCAAGATAATATTTCAAGATATTCCGCTAGAGATACTAGACAACGTATTTTCGGATTTAATTGGCGACTAGCTGAGTACCGATACTCCTAAGGGAGAATTCTAAGGCACTTAGTCAATTAAATCGCGTAAGGCATATAAAGACTTACGTAACTATTCGAATATTAATCGTACGTCCTTTAGCCTTCTCCTAATATAAATGCTTAATAGTATCTAGAATAGTACCGATATATCGTTCACGATTTAATAAGAAGAGCGATTAGGAAGTTAGATAAGGTTAATTTTACTAAGTACGTAGGGAAGGCCGCGTGGGAGGCACCGGCAGATTATCTTTTCGTGGTATAGCTTGCGTACTCACTAGAGAGACTCGATCGCTTTAGAGATACCTATATAGGTTCATCCTTTAAGACTTTACTTCTTTATCTCGCATCTGTAAATGGTCGCTATGCGGTAGTGGAATATTTATTAAGCAAAGGTGCTAGCTTAGAAGATACGGCCGCTTTAGAGTATATGGAGCGTTAGCGCGCGCGTATAACTCTACTCCACTATAGCGTTAAACGCGGATATAAAGATACAGCTCATCTGCTTCTTAACCACGGTGCTAATATCAACTCCCGAGCTCACCGTGAAAACATAACACCACTTTAAGAAGCGGTCAAATTTCCTGATATCTTACGCCTGCTACTTGCCGAGGGAGCGGACGTGGGTTTAGAGTCTCCTTTACACGACGCTGTAGTATACGGCTCTACCGACGCAATTAAGCTTCTGATATCTTATGGCGCCGAAGTAGATGGACCTGTTACTAATGAGACACCGCTTATGTAGTCAAGTCAGGCAAGTAATATTGAAACGACGCGGAAGCTACTGGAGAAAGGGGCTAACGTCAACGCCTAAATCCAAGATCCTGATAATCTGCTCTGGGGAGCCACTCCCCTCTGTCATGCGATAATAAGTAAGCGCGGTAACGGTAAGGACCCGGACAATAAGAAGATACTTGAGATTCTGCTAGAATACGGAGCTGATATCAACAAGAGCATTTCGACTTACGACGGTCCACGAGGCTATATGCCTGCGGTATCTACTAAGTCACCGATCGTAATTACTATTAATAATTTTAACTCTTCTACAATCAAGCTACTGCTCTAAAGGGACGCCGAGTGGAAAGATACCGATCCAAACTATCCGACCCTACTCCAGGCTTTAATGCACCACGATCGTGGGTGGTGCAAGGAAAAAGGGCTATCTATACTGAAAGTAATCCTTGAACATGCTAATCCAAATAAGTACTCTTTTAACGGAGAGACTCCACTAGTTAGGGCTTACTATTACTATCCGCTGTCCGATACGCGGCCTACTATTAAGGAGTTACTTCGGAGTAGGGCAATTGTCATAAAGCCTAGTAAAAATAGTCTTTCACCTCTAAGGGCTGTCTGTTCTTTACAATATTCTTCCGCCGACATGATAGACGTTCTATAGGATCTCTATAACTTCAGTACTAGTCCGGCAAGCGGGAATTTTTGCAGGATAATTAATACCGTGAAGACAAAGATTCAGGAACTAGGTCCGGGTAGCAGTTCTAGTTTGCCTATATATCAAGAGACAACCTCTAACTCGGCATTAGAGACTGGCTCTTCTCGTCCGGAGGGATCTTCGGGATTTTGGATGTCAGACGGTGATTAAGAGTCATTTTCTCACGGACTATAAATTTATCCTAGCTACCTAAATGATCTTAAAAACCAAATGCGAAATCTGATTATAGAGTGTATTAAGGTAGCTGCTTCTATTAGCGGCCTTGATTTTCCTTAATCTAGTTGTCGCATACCAAGATGATTGGGGCCTGCTAAAATTTACAAGGGGGAGCCTTGCTCCATTCAACCAGAAGGGTAACGTCCCCCCCTAGGTAGCGGAAACCCCCCCGTGCCGGAATGAATCCATTGTTCAGGCATCTCAAATCTCTCCCCCGCATTTCCATCAAGTTATGATGTAAATGGAATTTTCTTAAGACATTTCTCTCTAGATGGTAGTCTGTAGCCAAAAAAAATACAGCGGTCTTCATTATGTAGTCGCTCGCTCCTTGTCGAGCATGCAGAACTGCAATGGCTTTACACCCCTGCTACACCATAATTATCTGCAGACTTTTAAATTTCGGAGTATTAAATTAATAGTTCTATGATTAAAAAAGATTGTCCTAGCTTCAAAGATACTCAGCCCTTGAAAGCATGAACTCCGAATTTATCCGTATAGATAGGTCTGTAGCGTATCTTGATTTTAGGTTTAGCGGGCTTACGTAGTAGCGTATTAAATCGCAGCTCATCTGTATTTAATTCAACGATACTCTTAGCTGACTCATCGTGTGGCGCTCTTCTAGAAACATCTATATGCGTCACGTGCTGGCTATTTTAGACATCCTGGCGGTTGCATGCACTCAATGTCCATCAGTTGTCATGCCCTTCATATCGCAATGATCGCTAACGTGGACCGAGCCAGTCAAATCCTGGCACAAGACCTCCCTCCAGATGTATCTAGAACATGGGCTGCCTTATCGGAACGGGGCGATGTCCCTCTTACCACGCTCTATTATCGCGCACATGGACGGCCGTCCATCAGGGAAAAGGCGCAACGCCAACAATACCTTACTACAGAGGAAGAGAAAGCTCTTGTTACGTTTTTGTTACTATTGTCAAATCTTGGGCATCCTGTCCGAATAAAGTATATACCTTCGCTAGCCTTCAGCCTTGCCCGCCAGCGCTCTACGACGACGGATAAGCCCCCAGGTAAGAACTGGGCTCGAGGCTTCGAGAAACGTCATCCAGAACTCAGAGCAAGAAAAGTTAGGTCGATAGACTGGAAACGTCATGAAAATAATACATACGATAAGATCATATGCTAGTTCGAGGTAATTGGAAAAGTAATACAAAATCCAGCTATTCTACCACAGAATGTCTACAATATGGACGAGATGGGAGTCATGCTAAGCATGCTCGGCTCTGTTAAAGTCCTTGTTGGTAAGGATGACCTGCGAGATTACAGAGGCGCGGGCGTCAAACGGACAACGGTAACTGCTATCGAGTGTATAGGTGCTGACGGTAGGTCGCTGCTCCCGCTTATAATCTGGCCAGCTTCAACCCACCGAAGCAAATGGACCACGTGTTCAACCCCTAGATGGCATTACGCATATTCAGAAAATGGATATAACGACTCCAAAATCAGCTTGGAGTGGCTTACGCGTGTATTTGATCCCCAGACCAAAGAACGAGCTAACCAGAAACCTCGAGTACTCATCTGCGACGGCTTCGGAACACATGAGACGCTCGAGGTCTTAGAGTTTTGCTTTCAAAACAATATTCTCCTATGTCGACTCCCATCTCATACTTCTCATAAGCTCCAGCCCTGCGATGTCGGAGTCTTTGCGCCATTAAAGACAGCATATCGCGGCGAGGTTGAACGACTGTATCAAGGAGGCTTAGACACAGTTGGTAAAGAGCATTTTACCTCTCTATACAAGCCTGCAAGGGAAAGGGCGTTAATTAACAGGAACATCATGGCCGGATGGGCCGCAACTGGTTTGTTTCCGTTCAATCCAGAGAGAGTGCTCCGACACACACCGAAGCCCCCTATGGAGTTCACCGTTCCGAATGCTAATGAGGCGGTATCTTGTCCGCAAGAACAAGTACTGCAAACCCCTATAACCCCTGTAACGCCAGTGACAATAGGGGCTCTTACGTCGTTGCATAATATAATTAAACAGGAGCTTAATGAGCCAAGCAAAGACCGCATACAGAGGCACATACAAAAGCTCGCAAGTGCCGCTCAAATATCATTTGCCAAACAAATCCTCTTTCAGGATCAAAATCGATTCTTGTCCAAGATAAACAGCGAAGCCAAAGTCCGCCGGTCGACCAGATCAGTAGTCTTAGGGAAGGCGAAGGTGATGAGCTTCGAAGACCTTGAGGAGGCACGAGCGAAGCGTGCTGCGAAGGAGAAAGCTATCGCGGGCAAGGGAAAACGTGGTCCGAAACGCAAGATTCATACGCTAGAGCCAGAAGCTGAGGCGCAGGCGGCTTTGCCAAAGGAAGTGGCGGGTTCATTGGTGCCAAAGAACAAAGTGGCGCGGATGAGCGAAGTGGAGTCGATGAAAACCCTAGGGGCGCCATTTAGAGCCCCGGTGGCGCGGATGTATTAGGAGAGTGTTGGTGCTTTAATGTGATCTTACGCTGGGAGTTGCATATTGCTGATACAAAAATTTGAAATTAGTCCAAATCGCTCTTTCTTCTGTGAAAAAAGTTGACATAAGAGCCGTCGTTGTCTCCAGCAACTGAACTTGCTCTCCGCTGCCTTTTTTGTCACTGGAGCTCTATTTCGTCGAACCATAATGATTGGTTTGAGAATCGATTTTTATGTCACCCTGAGCAAGATTGGTAATCTGTCCATCGTTATTGATAGTATAAGTATTGCCTCCCTGTTCCCGCGTTGTTAGCTCGGTCCTGTTAAAGGCATCTCGCTTGAACTATCCCTTACCCTATACGACTCGGTGATTCCAGTCGCTTCCATAGCTTGCTTAATCTTTGTTCTCACTTGCTTATATCCATCGTCATTTTCATTATCGAATTTGCAGATGTCAATGTGATTCGCTAGCATAGGCAAAATTTCGCCAACTCCGGGATAGGATGCATCTTCCTCCTTGAAAACCCACTGACCATCTTTATTAGTATCCAGTATGAGAGTTGCGGTTCAAGATTCAGTACGTACAACTTTATAAGTCTCCTTCCTCTCATAGAAGAAGACAACCGCAATCTTAGCCGAAGTCTTATTCCGCTTACGTATAACTTCCGGGAAACCGATTCGAAGACCCTTGAGATTCTCTCCATCTATTTCGAGGTTTTTCAAGGTGCTTCGATCGGTCCTCCATAAGAGGTCGACGACTCGCCTGACGACTTCACCCCACCCAGCAATTTTAGAACCGTAAAATGGCGTTCCAAGGAATATCATTCCTTTGATCTTTTGCGCGATCGAGTCGATGCTGTCTCCTTCTGCGGCTCGGTCGCCGCCATAGACTACCTGAGCGAGAACAAGGCCACCAAGGCTATGGCCTATCACAATAATCGGGCGATCAGTCTAAGAAAACAATTAATCTTTAAAGCAGTCCCGAGTCCACATATTATATCTTACAGTATTTGTCTGTTTGCGTAAATCGTCGAGGAGGCTGCAGAGCTGTCGTGCATCGTCTTCAAGGCTGCCCTGAGTGACCTTTTCGGTATCCCTGTATACAATCCCAGAGTCATAGCCGAAGCTTAATATGCGACTCTTTGGAATATCTTTCGATAGCAGTTCTTGCGGCCAAGTCACTTCATTTTTGGTCCAAGTCAACTTCCTATCCCCTCGAAGGCCGTGGACGAAGACGACGCTGTTGAAGTCAGCTCAAGAGGATAGTGTAAGTATGAACTCGTACACTTACTCCATTTCTGCCTTGTCTCCATCATACCACGTGATTAAACCGTATTGTGCCATTGATTGGTTTCCTGGGATGCTGGGACGATCAGGCTTGTTTGAGGAAAGAAGTCGTAAACACGTCTGTACTCTGCAGGCAATGGTATAGATGTCAAGGCCTAGCTGTGAGAATTGTGGATTGCATACCCCACTAGAAGCGGACGGCTAAACATTTAGGAGTTCATTCTAGCCTCATCGTAGGTTTGGCTCCTTTTGGTTGAGCCCTGTATGAAAATGTATCTGCTCCGGCGCTTCTGTAGTTTTAGTTTCATCTAGCAAAGTGGGGTGGTTCAGCAGGGCCTTGGCGAGACAGCTTCCCTTCGTTATCATAGCTAAGAAAAGGACCAGTGATCCTTACAAGTAGCGATCTCTGCAAAGCAAGTAGCCTACAATGGATATGATGAATAACAAGGGCCCTGTTACCAACCAAGCTAGAGGAAACGTGAATATCGGTATGTTACTCTCACCATCACGCAAACTATCAGCTCCTAATAAAAGGCTAGATAATCAGCATAATCAATACTACTATCTCAGTAAGCATGCCCGAGGGACTAGTTCTACCACGCCTCCGAGAGCCATATTGACCGCCGCGCCGTGTCATCAACAGAACGATCAGAAACACCGCCATCTCCATCAGCTTCGATCCCTTTTCCACGTGACCCCGACTTCGTTGAGCATGGAAGTATCCTTGATCAGCTAAAGGAAAGGCATACTTCGCCCGCGTCTCGGACGGCGCTCGTCGGTCTAGGCGGTGTTGGGTAAGCGGAGACCAGTTGTACCAGACGCGGCTGGTCTACGGTGCTAATGGGTAGGCAGGAAATCGCAGCTTGCGATTGAATACGGCTACCAAGCCCGAGAAAGATCGCCTAAAACCTGGGTGTTCTGGATCCACGCCGGTAATACAGCACGGTTCGAGCAGAGCTACCGAGATATTGCCGACCAGGCGAAGATCTCTGGCCGGCAGGACCCCAGAGCCAACGTCTTCAAGCTGGTCTGTGACTGGTTGCGGGACGGGAAGCATGGGCAGTGGTTGCTTATTCTCGACAACGTCGATGATGCTCGTTTCCTGGTCGAGAGCGGAGAATCTCGGCTGGGAGTGCAAGAGAGCGCCTTGGATTCAAGAGGCTCGCAGCCGCTGGCCTCGTATTTACCATGGAGTGAGAACGGGCGGGTGCTGCTCACGACGCGGAGCCGAAGCGCAGCTTTGAAGCTGGTCGAAGAGAGGGATATAATCGCAGTGGAACCAATGGCCCCATCGCACGCGCTGGCACTGCTCGAGAAGAAGCTGGGGCCGCTCGATCAGGGCGATGACACTGCGGAGTTAGTTGCAGTACTGGAGTTTATGCCGCTCGCTATCGCTCAAGCGGCGGCGTACATCTCTCGGAAGGCACCACGGTGTTCCGTACAGCGATATCTTGAAGACTACCGGAAAAGCGATCGCAAGAAGACGAGTCTTTTAAAACATGAGGGAGGCCAGCTCCGGAGAGACTGGGAGGCCAAGAACTCTATTATTATTACATGGCAGATATCCTTTGAACATATCTACCGGACCCGGCCATCGGCAGCCGACTTGCTGTCGCTAATGAGCTTCTTTGACCGACAGGGTATCCCTGAAGCCCTGGTTCGGAAGCGAGCCGAAAGTGGAGATGGTCACGGAAGCCAGGAAGAGTGCGATGAGTATGATAGCAGAGAAAAAGAAGAAGAAGAAGAAGATAATGAAGATAATACATCGGAATATAGTAACGATGATGGGTTTGAAGACGACGTGCAGACGTTAAGGGACTACTCATTCCTCTCCGTTAGTATAGATCGAACCTTTGAAATGCATGCATTAGTGCAACTGGCTACGCGAAATTGGTTGGAGGCCAACAGAAAGCTCGAGCAGTGGAAACAGTGTTATATTAAGAATCTTTCCGCCGAGTTCCCGACCGGAGAGCATAAGAATTGGACATATTGCCAAGCACTTTTTCCCCATGCGAAATCGGCAGTTATACAACGACCAAAGGCGGAGGGTTCATTGAGACAATGGGCTTCACTGCTATATCATGCGGCATGGTACGCATGTAAGAAAGGGAATATAACTGAGGCCGTCGACCTGTCCGAAATGGCGATGAAAGTGAGGAAGAAAATACTTGGTCAAGAGCACAAGGAGACTTTGAGCAGTATGTGCATGGTCGGTAGTGCATATAATTTAGGAGGACGCTGGAAGGAGGCCGAAGAGCTGGAGGTGCAAGTGATAGAGATAAGGAAGAGGGTGCTGGGCGAGGAGTATCCCGATACGCTGAGCAGCATAAGCAATCTGGCCTTGATATACATGAATTAAGGACGCTGGAAAGAGGCCGAAAAGCTGAACGTGCAAGTGATAGAGATAACGAAGAGGGTACTAGACGAGGAGCATCCCGATACGCTGGCCAGTATAGGCAATCTGGCCTCGATATACATAAATCAAGGACGCTGGAAGGAGGCCGAAAAGCTAAAGGTGCAAGTGATGGAGATAAGGAAGAAGGTACTGGGCGAAGAACATCCCGATACGCTGAGTAGTATAGGCAATCTGGCCTCGACATATATGAATCAAGGACGCTGGAAGGAGGCCGAAAAGCTAAAGGTGCAAGTGATGGAGATAAGGAAGAAGGTGCTGGGCGAAGAACATCCCGACACGCTGACTAGTATAGCTAATCTGGCCTCAACATATATGAATCAAGGACGCTGGAAGGAGGCCGAAGAGCTAGAGGTACAAGTAATAGAGATAATGAAGAGGGTATTAGGCGAGGAGCATCCTGATACGCTGACTAGTATAGCCAATCTGGCCTCGATATATATGATTCAAGGACGCTGGAAGGAGGCCGAAGAGCTACATATATAAGTGATAGAGATAAGGAAGAGGGTACTAGGTAACGAGTATCCCTCTACGCTAAGTAGTATAGCTAATCTGGCCTCGATATATAGGAATTAAGGACGCTGGAAGGAGGTAGAAGAGCTGGAGGTGCAAGTAATAGAGATAAGGAAGAGGGTACTAGGCGAGGAGCATCCTAATACGCTGACTAGTATAGCTAATCTGGCCTTCACCTAGAAGGAGCAAGGCCGAAATATAAAGGCTATCGATTTAATAGATAAATGTATTTACCTCCCGAATCTTAGACGCTAATCATCCCTATACATTGTCTTCTACGGCGGCATTTACGGAATAGCTGATATAGGAACCTAGGACTAGTTACTCTGCAGCAAATAATCCGGCAACTACTAAAGGAAAGCGAGGCCGATTAGATAAAGCATTATATTATACTATATCCTCGGAGCTAAGAAAGAGGGGCCTTTTTATCTCGTTTAAATAAAAGCTTCGTTTATAATAAGTCAACTTACTATTAGTATTAGGGCTAGCTCAGTCTATTTTAGGGATTATAGCGATAGGAAAGGTATAAGAGATAGCTAGTAATAATAAATACGTATATACGTCGGGGTTTCTAACACGTAACCGCATATAGATGTTTCTAGAAAAGCGTTATACGAGTCAGCTAGGTGTATTATTAAGTAAAATACAGATAGCTGGCTATTTAATACGTGACTATATAAACGCGCTAAACCTAAATATTAAGATTCGCTATAAACCTATCTACACGGATGAATTCGGAGTGCATACTTTCAAAGGTTAAGTATCTCTAAAGCTAGGATGACCTTCTTTTATTATAGAACTATTAATTTAATACTCCGAAATTTAAAATTCTCAAGATAATAATAGTGTAGCAGGGGTGTAAAGCTAATATAGTTCTCTATGCTTGACAAGAAGCGAGCGACTATATAATAAACGCTGCTATATTTTTTAGCTTATAGACTACTATCTAAAGAGATATGTCTTAAGAAAATTGTATTTTAATCATAATTTGATGGAAATGCGGGGGGGAGATGGGAGATGCCTGAACAATGGATTCATTCCGGCACGGGGGGCTTTCCGCCACCCAGGGGGGGACGTTAACATCCCTCACTGTGTCGCGAGAATCACTACGTGGCGACACGATTTCGTACTTTCGGCATCTCAAGTCTTACCCTTGCCTGTCTGTGAGTTTATGGTCAATGTGTCACTGTTCTTCAACCATTTCTACACCGTAGACAGTGTGCAGTAAGGAAAATTACCGCGGCTTTGCTGCTGCCGTCGATCGTTTCGTTTGTAGTATCTAGAGCTGCTTCAGCTGTCACTCCCTGCTTCATTACAACTGTTGACTATCCGCAAGTGTCGGGACCATAGTATGACATTCCTATCATGAGAGAACACGGCTGCCAATTTTTGAAGACGCTACCCTGCACGCCAGCCTCCCGCCCAAGGCGTAATAGATTAGCGTATACGCTAATACACTAGCGATCTTAAGCATGCATAAGCGACCCTGTATTAGGTAATCCCGCTCGAGCGCTTTCTTACATACTCTCTGTCGGATCTCTTTTATAGCCTTGTGCTTTCCATAGTATCACAGCAACTGACAGTAATACTCTCCTACAGACAAAGGGTAATGCTTCCCATAGTATCACAGTAACTGACAGTAATACTCTCCTACAGACCAAGGGTAATGCTTTCCACAGTATCACAGCAACTGACAGTAATACTCTCCTACAGACAAAGGGTAAAAAGCACTCGACATCACTTTCCAACATTATGTATTCCATCCTATACTAAGGTCCAAAATGTATGGTCGTAGCCCAAGACAATGGATCCTCACAAATTCGCCGTGCGGCTAGAACAGCGTCGTGTAATGCGTAGGCTATTTTGTCATGCCCAACAATTTCGCTCTCGGCGAAGACTATACGGTAGAACTTCTTAGCAACGGCCACAGAGAGAGCATCGTCAGCTTCCCACAAAGACGCAATCACATGCGGGTACCCAGCAAGCTGAAAACCGCCTGCGAGATGGATTCCTTCGTCCATAAGAACTGAAGATGCATTCTCTGCGGTACAGCAGGCAGACAGAAAGGCAAGTAGGGAACGCTGCGTATTTATCGAGCTGATAGTCTCCACTGTAAGCACGCTGTTCCTAGTATTTTCATGAAAACTCTTTTCAGGTTCGCTTCCACATAGCAGGAGGCCGCTCCGGAATGGGCTTTAGGGATCTGCGTCCCCGTGGCAGGCGAAGTGGACAATATTGTAGAATGGCAAATCTTTTAGAATGACATCTACCGGTTGCAGCTCATGTAATTTGATAGCCATGAGTCCCTGGAGGGTATCTTGGATGATTTTAACCTCTTCCTCTACACCTGGAAGATCTGGTTGACCGGGTGTTTGTGGCATTGCCACAAGCAATAGAGCGGACGAGCTGGGTTCCAGCGCTGCCGGTTTCTGTTTTGCATATGCCTGGGCCGTCAGTGTTGAAGCATAGGAGGATATCGCGCAACTCATGGTATTTTTTGGAGGATTTTGCGATCCGTAGCCTGCAGCATGGAAAGGAAAGCAACCCATATGGCCGACACCAATCCAATGAATCCGTGGGAACTTGGGGACACCCTTCCTCATTATGGCTCTAGAGCGAGTTTCAGAGGGCTTGGCCGAGCTTACGGTGCTTGCGATATTAGGCTGTTGCTTCATGAGTTCCAAATAAGTTGTTAACATTTCTGGATCAAGACCCTTGGATCTATCCGCTTTTCTGTCTGGGGTAAGACTTGATGACTTAATTTGACTGTCAGAGAGATTGGACCTTGACAGGATTTCTGATGGCCCGAAGCCGAATGCATGAAGAACTGGATCAACTATTTGATCCCATAACCAGATTAAAAATTGCCGCATATCTTCGTTAGAACTTCTCCAATTCTGATGCTTGCTGTATCCAAATCTACCACATAATCTGTCGTAATAATCTATTGAATGTTGAAAGATAGATTTATTTAGTGGCAGAACCTGAATCCGTTTATTGCTATGGACTAGAAGAGCATCTGTACGAAAACGAGTTGTATTCAAAAGAACTGTGACTTGGTCGAATGAAGTTTCAAGCAGTTCTACTTTCGAGGGCAAATTTAGGAAACCCTCAAATCCTATGTCTCTAGGGACGCGTGCTACCAAGTCATGTAATTTTGATATTGCAAATTCTCTGGACAAAGTGGTTTTGCGGAGGGTCTCCTTGCCTTCACTTGGTGCATTAATCAAGGACCTAAGGTCCTCGAACTGTTCGGCAAGGTCCGGATCGAAACGATACAACATTGAAATCTGAGCTGTTGAATTAGTGGCCAACCGATTGATCGTTCCTCGACTCAATTCCAATACTCTAATGGCTTCGAAACCGTCATCGCTACACTCTAGCGAGATTACACAGCCAATTGCGGCTAGGCCAGAAATCGATTTCAGCATGTTTTCCTGATCAAGCTTTGAGCTAAGGTTCGAGATCAAGAATGGTAGAGTTTCGAGGCCCCGACCTGATAAAGCTCGCGCCTCTTGCCATCTTTGAAATTGGGCTAAGAAATTCACAGCATTTAGACATCCGCGAATACGTGTCGAAGGTGGGCTATTTAAACAATTGGTCGCATTTTGGCCATGCTCGATCGCTTGAGTGAGATCTTCCAGCCTCCCTTCTCTTTCATACCGCGTGCTGAGATAGACACTAAGGTTGTTAAGCCGGCCAGCTCGATCAGGGTTACCAGTAGGTGTCAGATTCACTGCCTCCTGGCTGTGTTTGATCGCTTGAGCGAGATCTTCCAGCCTCCCTTCTCTTTCATACCGCGTGCTGAGACGGTCACTGAGGTTATTGAGGTAGCTAGCTCGATTAGGGTTGCCAGTAGGTGTCAGATTCACTGCCTCCTGGCTGTATTTGATCGCTTGCGCGAGATCTTCCAGCCTCCCTTCTCTTTCATACCGCGTGCTGAGACGGAGACTGAGGTTATTGAGGTAGCTAGCTCGATTAGGGTTGCCAGTAGGTGTCAGGTCCACTACCTCCTGGCTGTGTTTGATCGCTTGCGCGAGATCTTCCAGCCTCCCTTCTCTTTTATACCGCGTGCTGAGACGGACACTGAGGTTGTTGAGGTAGCCAGCTCGATCAGGGTTGCCAGTAGGTGTCAGGTCTACTGCCTCCTGGCTGTGTTCGATCGCGCTTTCTAGGTTGGCTATGTCGAAGCCGACGGCGTAATGGGTGCCCGTGGTGTTGACAAGTTCAGAGCATATAGAGTTGACAATCCCGAGACAGTTTACGATGACAACGCCTACACCGTTACTTCCACTTATCACAGCGCCACTGGCACTCTTCAGGTATACACAATTCACCCGACCAAGCCAACAGATCCTGAGAATCATCCTGAATACTACATGACTCAGCTCAGGTCTTTCGCAATGACTGACACTGCTGAAAGGTTTCGGGAGGGAGCCGGCGCATTCAGAAACGGAAGGGACTGGGCGGAGGAACGAAGGAACGAGCTCATAGCAGCTGCCAATGGCAGGGTGACGGGCATAGCCCAGGAGATGTCCACCTTGGAGTCCTCTGATCATAGCATGCTATCTCAGTCTACAGCTGCGCCGGTTGCTCTGGAATCCGAAACATCGGCCGACGAACTTGCCCAGGATATGAGCGAAGTTCCCAGCCTTTTCCAAGGGCGCCTGAAGAGAGGACGAGACAAGCGTCATTCCACAACTGATTCGAAGAAACGCAAGAAGAGCTATTCAGGAGCTGATGGCAGGTCTGATAGCAGCGCTCGTTGCTCGCGGAACAAATAACACTGGTGATATAGGGCCGACCTGGGTCATTCTGCTCTATCGTAGCGATGAAGCACTCAACGTTGAGCAAAGTTCTACGGCCATTACGCTACTACCAACGGGAACGATACATCATTCAACCACCATCTCAATCGACATTTGACCATGACTGATCAGGATGGCAGAGGTATACAGACGGCGTACAAGTTCACGAGGGACGTCTACGATATATTCGTTCCAATACGCTCGGAGTATCTATACCGCAGTCTCAGATGAGTGAGCTGGTGTTCAAGAAGTCGAAGAGCAATGGGACTGGTCTCGTTGGGAAGACGAAGGAAATCTTCAGTTTAGCTTACTGGCAGATCAACGTTGCTACCAAACAGGGTCAGCGCAAAATCCACGGGACCCCTTTTCTTGCTAAAAGTGTGAAGCCGTGTGCTTCAATGGCTGTTGTCGCATTGGCATCTGCTATTTGCGGATGGTGGAGCCTACGGAATCGACGTCTACCCTTTGAGGTCAGAAAGAATTGTTGTCCAGAGCACATTTGCTTATTGATGAAAGAGTACAGATATTTGCGATCTTCGAAAACGCATTCTTCTCAATACGTACAGCTACACAGCTGGGAAGCAAAGCTCGCAAGGAGATCGACAATAGTGAGCCAGCATTTGGGGACCGAGCTCTGAGCGAAGGCCATCTTGTTTCCCCGTACGGTACCTACCACATCCGAGAGACGGTTGGCGGCCGATTTGGACAACTCAATGAAGCTTTACGCGACCAGCATGTCAGACATCCAAATGGGTCTGAAAGGTGGAGAGGAAAACGCAGGAGGAGCGATGGACCCCACTGGTGTGAGCATTTGCACGAAAGAAGATGTCCATCATGATCCTGGTGAGATCCACTTCCCATTTGATAGCGCAAACTCCGGGTGTCCTCACACACCATTCAGATTTCTTCTCTAACTTTACCCTGGTAGCTTTCATCTCCCCTGAAAAGTCGTCACGTCCTGCCGACCCCAATATCAGAATCTACCGGGGACATGCAGAACCGGGGCCGGTTGAGTGTGAAGCCTTGGAAGCAGCAGCGAAAGACTACCGTGGGCGATGTATCACGGGTACTCCTCCCGCCCCGAACGATTCGGACTTGGATATGCTTCACCACCTCGTGAAGGAGAAACGTGCAGCAAAGAACAGAAAGGGATCGAGGGGAAATTTGGATTGGGAGTCATAATTGCGCGGAATGGCAGTGGCGTTTTCATTGGGAAGCCTTTGTGCGACTTACGGCAACTCCTCCAAAGTATCGCAGGTAGGACGTCAGCACAGTTCCTTCAATCATTCTAGCGAGTCATGGGGCTTTTTTAAAGAAGCGCTATACATAGTCCTTGTACATCGTATCCAAGCTGTCCCCGTAGCGCGAGCCAGCCACACGCCTTTCAACCTGACTTACCAAGAATGGTTATGATAGATTGATCTTATGACGTGTCTTTACGGTTACCAGTACGCAATAGGATATGTAGATTCCGGGTGTTCATGTTTCAACATCTGAAAAAGTTTCTATTGCCCTTAACTTAATACTGATCCTGTCTTTACTGTATAGATAAGATGTCCCAATCTCCTAAACTGGCCGCTCTTAGTGCGCAAAAGACGTGAGATGCGAGGCACGTCCCGAGAGGTTCTTGCGGTAGAAAGTCATGCTTGTTGCATCAGAATATGTCCCTGGATCAGGATCAGGATCAATCAGGGAACTTACCTCTTTCAGCTCCCGCAAGGATTTATATTGCGTTGCTGCTAGAAAATCTTCTATCCCAAGACCATCCTTCCACTTGTCTGCGTCTTTCAGCTTCGTGGATCCAGCGTCTAGGATATATGTCATAGGCTCCATCAGCTCCATCATAACAGCTCCGAGGCTACGAATGTCATTGCGCTCGCTATCGGGATTCAGCCGTCGATTTTCGATGAAAGAATCGCCGAGATTCGCTGGGACAGGATCAGTAAAGCCGCCCGCACGCGCTCTCTCTCAAACTTACCGATTTTCACCCTTCCGTTGAGATCGAGAAGGATCGTGCTGCAACTGAGCGCACCATGAGCCAGACCAAGCTCTTCGTGCATGTAGAGGAGGCCGCTTACTACCTGGTCTCTGTGAGCATGGTCTGCTCCAGCCTGATCGACGCTGGCGCTTAGAAGAGTTCACCTAGTAACCGTCCACACTTAGTAATCGTCCGGCCTTATAGGGCTGAACCCCTATAAGCGTACCCTAGAACATTACAAATATAGTCTATAACGTCCATTTCATACTATAAATCTATAAAGCGACTGTTTCTAAGCTATTTAAATTATCCTTTACGAGGTTTTCTTATTCGTATGCCTCGTCCTAATTGGCTGATTCCTCTGATCACGTGTCCTTCCTGTCCTTCCTGTCCTTGCTGGCTATTTTGCCCTCGTAGGCCCCGTTCTAACTCCGCCGTAGTTATTCTAATAGGTAACCTGATAATAAGTCTTTTTAGTCGCTTAGTCGTCATGCGGGCGATAGTATAGTCCCCCTTACTTGGTATTTCTTCCTATATCGCCGTCGTCGGGGGTACTCTAGTTCTATATAGGATCGCTGTTGCGGACGTGGCTATAGGGGACCTAAAAGGGGTGACGACTACTAGCCTAATTACCGGGGGTAATGGCTTCTTCCTAGGAGTAGGACGTGATTTAGGACCGGGTTTTTCCTTCGGTTTGAAGATTTCTAGACCGAGTCTATTCAGGGTAGTAACGACAGCTTTCCACGCTTTATTAGCCTGATTAGTCTATCGTTCTATAAGTACCGCTTCGTTTATGAATCTAGCAGCCCTATAGTTCCCCTTTAGACGATTAGATTTCTATTACTTCCGTCTATTAAGTTCTATAAGTTCTATATTAGTAACGCCCTAGATTATAGACTCAGCTATTACTTGAATAGCCGCTTTACCTACTTTTTATAGAATATTTAATAGATTAGGTTATTACGTCTTAACTCCGGTCTACGTAATATACTATAGGATTTATTAAATATATAGAGCATTAGCTGGTATTAATACGAGGTGAAATTTCCCGTTAGGGCTAATTAAGGTAATTGTTACCTTAGGAGGTATAGTAGGGCGGATCTTAATATTATACTATTAAGGTAGCTAAGTCGTAGGAAAATGTTATAGAATTAATTCAGGCCTAAATAGTAATAGTCCTACTACAGCCTAGGCCTTCTTTATATTAACTACTATTATCGCTTCTTACCGGGCCTATTAATAGATATCTAAGAAGTCTACCTTATTAATATAATAGCTTGCCCCTAGACGTGTAACTCGCTAGACGTAGGGTTTATAGGCTGTCGCTAAGGGAGAAAAAACACTAACGTCTAATAGCTGAAGTAGATATATTATATATAGCGGTAAGTAAAGAAGAATAATCTTATAGTCTATATAGTACTAAATCGCTGCAGTCGTAATATAAGAAGCATGGCTATTAACTAGTAGTATTCGATATTCTCCTTTTTAGTACGCTCGTATCTCTTAATTAAATCCCCTCTAAAGCTATTTAAACCCGATCGTATTATCAGTCTAACCATTCTCGCTAATATAAATTTCGCCTAATTTAAGAGCTTCTTTCCAAGATTTCTAGATTAATTTGCCTTTGAAAATAATCTAGGGGGGTAGAGATCTACTATCTATTAAGACGCACTTAATAAGTAATACCTATTTACGATTCCTGTATTATATTATATAAGCCTTCTTTTTATTATACTTAGGTATTATAACTTTAAGCTTAGCGATTACCCCTTATATAAAACCTTTCTTATCTATATTATAGATATCCCTCTCGTCTACCTTATACTCTATCTTAATACGTAGGTAGAGATTAAACCAGCCTAATAGTACCTTAGGATCCTATACTATAGCACGTTCCTTGTCGAGTAGCGGAATATAAGCTGTCTTTACCTCCGGGTGTCGTGATATAAATTTCTAGGGCTAGTTCAGTCCGATTAGGGTTTTATCGTCCTTTATAAGAAGGATTTTATTCGCTATAAAGCGTATTTACTCTATCCTTAGTAGCTAACCCTATATATAAAGACGGAGAACCTAGGCTAGAAGTACTACTTCTTCTCTAGGAGTAATTCGCTGTTAGCCTTTATGAGTATCAGATATTAGTTTACGGCCCCTAATCCTGTCGGCGAGTATACTCTTTAGTATACTATATTACTTAGCTGCCTTCGTGATTAATAGGATTCTATTACCGTGTCCCCTAGCCTCGATCCAGGCCGTGTAGGCTAGTTCTATACGATCTTCCCTGCCTAGTTCGGTCTCGTATAATAGAGGAATGGACGGTAGCGGTGCGTTTGACATACTGAATAGATTTATAGATAGTGATTTTACAGAATTCAGGTCATAAGAAGTTATAAATGATAAAATCTAAAGCTCTAGGGTAGCCTTATAGGGTACTAACCCTATAAGGCCGGACGATTACTAAGTGTGGACGGTTACTAGGTGAACTCTTCTACCTCTCGGCAGATTGCCGCGATCTGAAAGGCTTTCAACGTACGATCTTGCAAGATACCCGTTATATACCGCAACGACACATCCATTTAGTTATAAACGAAAATAACATCACGATCTTCGACGTACATGTCGTTAATATTGATAATCTAATCACAACTGGACGGCGGTACCTGATAGACAGAACCCTCCGGTTTCCTTACCCGTTTAATGGCCACTCGCTTCCGACGGTCAGTGTCGTCAACCCCAATGACCGCAGGACCAGCCTGGTCAATGGTCATGAGGTGGTGATATAATCGTTTAGGAAATGTCTTAGCAAGCTTCTCGTCTCTCGGAGCTCTTAGAACTACGATATCATTCACGCCCTGATTGGGTTTCGTCAACCGTGATGCAGAGGATGCACTTTTCGACGGTTGCTTCTGGGGAATGGGAAGGCGAGGCGACGTCATCGAGTCATCTGGCTGAGCGTATACTATTGTTCCTTTATCAGCAGCCTTACCGTCCTTGAGCGTCGGTTTATAACCAAAGGTTTGGGTAACGGGCCTTTCCGTTCTAGACATTTTGCGGAGCTCGAAATTAAAGTGGGAGAAAGAAGAATCTGGTAAGTATTTAATATTCTGTCTCGCAAGCCAAAAATGGATGCTTGAGGGTTAGAAGTGGATGTGCGTTATTTATAAATAATTCCTGTGAATTAAGGGTGGTAGCCGAGCTCTAATTATAGATATGAAAGCTACGGGCGATTCTGGATGCCGTTTCATTAGCACGGAGCTTTGATGTCTAATTGCTTCTAATACAAGACAAAATATTCTGGTCCAAAAGAAGTTTCTATCTAATAAGCTCGAATGCCACGGGCGGCCTTGGGCCTCCACACCGAAGACTATAGACGCTGCCGCCTCTCCGCGGGCTGATACTCAAGTTCCAACAATTCCGTACCCTCGTAGAGACGTGGCCTGACCAGATTCCGCACCTCATCGCGAATATTCTCGTTCGCAGAGACTGCAGCGCGATATCAGCTCAGAGCTTTCAGAAAGAGATTGCCTACACACCTGTAATTAAAACTCTCTCCATCCTCTCGTCGGACCCTGTACCAACCTGATCAAGTAGGAGGCTGGGAAGGTCCATTTCCCCGCTGCGGTAGGCGACACGTTGGTGCTTTCCCAAATATTGTAGGTCTGGATCTAAGCGCGCATTGGCGAAGAAGACCGAGACACGTAGTAACGTAATCTACCCCCAAACGAGACACTGCCCCACCCTAAAATACAACCAACGTACGAAATATCAACAAACTTCCATGGAATTAAACTATTTACACCTAGAAATCAAGCTATACGTGTCGGACATACCCTGGCATTATACTCCAGCGAGCTACATATACTACATTTTGGTAGCGCGCGGCTAGAAGCTTGCGTAGTAACTCCGCTTAATACAGCCGTATCAGCTATTCGAGCTCTTTTAACACGATCTCGTCCTTCCTCCGCAGTTAGAACCCCCCTACTAGCTATATATGAGCGAGGAGTTTCTCGCTTACGCTTTTAACGCGCGCTTATAGCCCGTAGATCCTTGATTTTACTGGCTAAAAGGGCCGCGTTATGCATAGCCATTTAACACCCTTTAACTACCCGCTTTAGCGCCTGTTCCGTCGGACTTGGGGGGCTTTTCGAACGCCGTTTTAGTAACCCCTTGATTATAGTATATTCCTGAGCCAATTAAGCAACGGTATAGGGTGTTTTAGGGGTTTAACAGGCTGCTATAGTCGTCTCTAATGCCGGGGGGGTAGGCGTTCGTAGCTTAAACTGGAGGCGCGATAGGACTCGCTTAGGATTATATAGCACTAGTCCAGCTGCAGTAAATCCGCTGCGGATATTCAAGGAACTTAGGGCTACTACGCGGGCAGGTTTAAAAGCCTTTAAGAAGTCGAGCTTATCGATATGGTTGCGTCTAAGCCGCATGTAGTTTTCTACCTGATGTCTATACGCGCGTTTTAGCGGTGAAAAGCAGCCGATATCTAATGGCTGCAGTAGATGCGACGAATACGGTGGCATACATAAGGTTATAATCGCGTTATCTAAGTAGAAGCGGTCGAATTCGGGGGTCGCGTGGCTTCCATGGCCGTCTAAGATTAGTAGTCGATACTGCCTAACCGTACGTACCTTTGTATATTCATTGAATACGTTCTAAAGCCAAATCAGGCCAATCTTATCGGTGGTCTACCTATTTTCACTAACAGTAATCGTTTACTGCGGTGGCAGGACCTTATACCACGTAGCCTGATGCATCTTGCCTGCGAAGATGATTATAGGAGGTATAGCCCAGCCACTAGCGTTGACAGCTTCCACGGCTGTCACCTATTCTCGATTTCCTGGCTGTATAATAAGTGCTTTCCCGGCTCTTTATAACCCTGTTACTACTTTAGCGGTACCTATAACCCCTATTTAGAACCCCGTTTCGTTAAAATTATAGACGTCTTCGTCTGGGATACCATATTTCGCCCGCGTATTCTCTACGAGCCGAAACCAGTCACTTATAGCCTTAGGGTCCTCGTATAAGGCCCGTTAGTAGTCGTACTTTCGTGTATACTTCAATTTAAGCTGCTCATAACGATTAATAAATTTGCGGACCTAATTTTCGCCTGTAGTAGGTAATACGTTCGCGGGGGATCTAGCGCGCGTTAAAAGAAGGATATCAGCCATTTTACGTATAGTAGAGATCCGCGGTGGAAACCCCCGTTCGCCCATAGATAGAACCCATTGGAAAAGAGCTTCTTCTTCCGTAGGGAGGAGCTTTCGGTTAGCTATCCGGGATTATTGATATGTTGGCTGCCCACGAAGACGCTTGGCTAAAGTTGAATGAGGGACGTCGTAGGCGCGGGCTGCGGCGCGTATACTTAGGGAAGTATTACTATAGATAGCTTTAATAGCTTGAGAGATTCTAGCTTCTTAATCGCTTTTGTGGTTGGGGGGCATTTTCGTGTTTTGTTGAAAAGACGTGTCGGGGTGGGGCAGTGTCTCGTTTGGGGGTATGTCTCGTTTGGGGGTAGATTACGTTATCTAGCATGGCTTAGTCAGCCGAGGCCTCATGGACTTGCGCGGAATGGCCCGTCACTTACATAGCCATGGTCCAAAGTGTCCTCCTTCAGCGCCCTGTCAAGCAGATCATTTGCCGGGTATTCCTCACCTACTAGCGTCAGCGAACATCGGTGCGAAAGGAGCAAAAGGCAGGCGAACCCAGATTCTGTAGCTGCCACACCAAATGGATATCACGCGTCCGTACCTCAGCACGGTTGAACCCTTATATTAACTCCTTCAACAGTGGTAGCTATGCAGCGATACCAAAGCCGCTGGCGATCATAATCACTCTACCATACTCACCGGCAGGAACGGTCGAGCCGTAGGGTCCACTGACAAACGCAATTCGGAAATCGGACGACTCTAGCTGACTCGGATAGGTTCTAGCGAAGCCAAAAGGCCTCTTTGTAAACTCGTTATGCAGCTCCACACGTGATCTATCGTCTTCCTGATAGTCATCGGCGCAGTCCAGGAGTCTTCGCGTAAAGCCGCTCCGTAGCTGTATTAAGACCTCGAGGGAGGCCGGCTGTCCGTCTCTCCACGATGCGATGGTGAAGGGATGGCTTTAGAGGGAAGAAAAAAGATCGACTGACGGAATCCACACATTGACGTACTGTCCGGCTTTGATCGTCTAGGGCCTGGCGGGAAAGATGGTCATCCGGACGGCGTGATTGTGCCTCGCAATCAAGGCTCGCGAGCGACCACGGCCGACAGCGACATTACGGTAGAGAATGGTCAAACACTCCAAAACGAACGTCGCTGCCACTGTGCAGCTGGAGGTGAGCAGGTAAATACGGGGAAGCTTCGAGTAAGAAGGGACATGTCTCCATAAAGCATAAGCGACGACGACGGCCAATACCTAGTGACAACGAAGGAAGACTTCATACGACGGCAGCCGAAACAAGCGTGGCGATAGGAGGAGCAACGAGGCCATACACACGATTGCCTAAGGGAAAACCATCAGCAAAACACTCTTATTGGAAGCAGCGTCGCTCACGATAAGTCCAAAAATCTGCCAGGACTCGCCCACTGTGACGCTTGGCTTGCCAGCCGCATGGATCAGGACGTGGAGCAACCCCAAAAGGACAGATATGGTCCCTGTGGATGCGTGGAAGAGACGGTACGTGGCCAGTGAGACGCCCAACATGTCGCTAATGAAGCTGAGGTGGAATCCAAAGTAGGCCGGTATCATGTTGATCAGCGACAAGTGGCCGGCGCGAATGCTCGCTTCCTTCGCAGTCGACACCCTGAAACTGGCACAGAAGATGTTGGCCGCGAGGTAGATCAGTTGGAACGAGACCTGCACGGTGGTCCACGGCCCAAAGAAGCGGTGTCGCCCCACGAGCATGGGAAGTAGGAAATACTTCCGTATCAGTGCCCGACAAGGCCAGAGGAACCGGGCCAGATGGACTGCAAAGTTGATGAGGAGCAAGAGACCAAGGCTGCCGCCTGCGGCAATTGCGTAAAACAGAGGTGCGTCCATCTCTGCTTGGGAAAGTTGAGGATACTGACAACGGGAGGGTGAACTGAATAGCTTCGTCTCAAAAGCAACAACGCCTTATTCAGTTTATAATGCCTCTCTCTGTTCTTTAGGAATCAGTACTGGAGACAGGTGGTCAACGCTGGATGCTGGTGGGGCAGTGGCGAAGGGGCCAATATTGGATGAGGGCATCCAAAATTGGAGGGCAGCCAACACTGGATGAGGGGCAGCTGTTTCTGGAGCCCACAGTGCGAAACTAAAAATAGACACAAGACCAAAGTATACCCAAGAGGAAGATATTAGGGAAGAGAGAATATACTGCCTGCGCCTTTCGTGCGTCCCTTGTAGATGCTATCGGCTCCACATATGGCTCAGTTTGTCGTCCGACTCATAGCCATTCGTAAGTGCCTTCGACCTGAAGGTATCCCAAAGCCTGCGCATGCTCCACCATGGACCACCTATCATCTGACGACCTGCAGATATTTCGAGAGAAGAGCCGAACGTTTTGCGGTTCGGTCAAGATCCCCCTTGACAAAATCCGCCATGAAGAGCTTCCCAACAACCCGCGCCAATTCAACAAGAACAACGTCACGACGTTGCTGGACTTCTTCCGCTCGGAAGGTTGCTTGCGCCTGGACCCTGAACACCACGTTCCTGCCCTGATATCTCGATCTGCCGTACCCCCAGACCTTCGCCCAGGAGGGGAGCCGCCGCGCTTTGATCCCCAGCATCCTGTGGTCTGCCTGCACGGAAGGCACCGCCTGGAAGCGGCGCGGAAATTTCTCACAGGAAACGAAAACAGGTGGTGGGTGGTGGATCTCTATTCTAGAGGTGCGAGGGTTGACCTTCCTTGGAAGGAAGGCTGGCTGACAAAAGCTAGATCTCAACCCCCAGGTGAAAGACGTCCTGCGAGAACACGCGGCGAACTCTACAAAGCTCTACGATGGAGATACTGTCCGTCAAATTCGCATCTCCACCTTGTGTGGCGATACCGTGAGAAGGCGGAAATGGCTCGCCAGGCTTTCGAAAAGCATGCAGAGGTGCCTCCTGCGACTGGAAGCACTCCCCGAGAAGTTCATCGAGAGCCTTGACGCCCTGATCCCATTCGCAGGTCTGTGGCCAGCATTGCAGCCAGGGACTTTCATTCGCCTTCTGGATTTACACTGCCCTGAGGTACGAGCGTCCTCTCTATACTAATATTGTTCTCTGACGAACAACAACAGGAGATGACCCGCTACTTGCGTCGAATCAAGAAGACATGGACACAGATCGTCGGGGACGAGGAGGCAGACCAGCTGTGACTCGATGCCAACACGGTTGCCATCCTCCAAGGCCGTTGTCCCTCCCAATCATTGGAAGACCGCGCGCACGTTCAGACCAGAATGCTCGCCGGCGATATCCTCCCCGCGGTCGTAGCTGGCGATCACCGATCACAGATCTTCGACCGTGTCTGCTCCATAGAGCATATGATTCCATCCATCCGTACCTTCCTCGAAGACACGAAATACGTCGAGCCTCCCGCAAGAATACTGAAGGAACTGCTACCGGGCAAGTGTAAGGGCTCCATGTCTCAACATTTCGGCGCCCTCCACAGCGGACAGACGAAGGTGAGGTTGCAAACGAGTGAATCCACCTTCGAGGATCGAACTTTGCCCCCCGGCCGCTCATCATGGTTGTCGTATCGGCAGCTCTGGCTCTTTGCCCTTCGTTATTTTCCCGTCATGGACGGCCAATCGCCGCGAAGAGACAAGGCGAAGCAGAGTACTTTGCACGCAGGGCGGCAGCCGCGTCGGTGGTATGAGCTCTGCTCGCTGGCGTCAGAGAATGGCTACCGACGGATCCGTCGTCTGTACCGCGATCGGAAAGCAGCAGACGCCAAGGCCATCGAGGACTGCGTGCGTAACATCCTGCCTTCCAAGTATTACGCGATCGATGCGAACCGGATGCGTCAGATAGTACAGCTTAACTGCCAACTCCTCGGCGACGTGCCGTACGTCGAAAGGGGGAGGGTGACTCCAGCATTAACCTCAGATCATGACGACTGTGGATCGAACATCTCTGATCGATGCGGCAGGCCGCGGGAGCGTTCTTTCCAAGCAGACGAGGAAAGTCTCTTCCTTGAGCACATCTACTCGACTTCCTATAGCACCCTCCCCAAGCGGTATCTGACCTCCTTTACCGTCAAACGAGACGTCTTCCGCGCTTTCTTCGGTTCAGAAGAAGACGACCTGGACCAACCACCCTCACTCAAGGCCTTTCGAGATGACCACCGCAGGTATCAGGAGGAAAATGTCCACATGTCCGATTTAGAAACGCAGCCTACCCGCCATCGCCTTTCACCAACGTTGGACGTGCCTGACGTAGGCGAAGACATCGTCCCACAGCAAGGTCATGATGACAGGTTGAATCCTGATGGTCCCGTTGAACCGAGTCCCTCACCGCAAGGTTCGATGCCATCACCGGCCGTGCCAGTCTCGCCGGTGGGAAGCGCGCAAACATCTCTTGTCCCTTACGTACCGCCTTCAGGTGTCGACCCACCCCGGTCGCCCATGTATGTGTTTGGGCAGCAAGGCGGAGAGCAAGCCATCTCCTTGGCCCAGGCTTCTCAGTTTCTCTTTAGCATGCGAACGAGGGTCACGGAGCACACGTTCGCGGTGCTCTCGCCCCTCGAAAACGGTAGGTTTCGCAAGCGCCATGCGAATTCTCGCGATCAGCTCTCCATAACTACTGCCCTCCGGCTGCCGTCCGTCTCCAGCTTTGTCGCGCGGGATAATGGCAAGCGACTGAGGTTGATGGCACCGACTACTATCCTCGAAGAGGCCCGTTCAGAGCGACTGAAGGCGGTGGTTGCCGTTCCGCACCATGGTGTTCAGGATCTGATACGTCGATTTGAAAATTACGAAGATCCTGAAGAGGAACTGTGAAATCTGAGAAGGTAAAGGCATTGCATGCACACTTTGGCAGACAGCGATACGCTAGCTTGATTGCTTTCTATTTCTGTCTCCGCTTGAATTAATGAAATCGAACAATGATCTACTCGCGCTTTCCTCCCGCCGTCCCTCTTTGCTTGTTAAAGTGCTTCGCTCTCTCAATATTGCAGCGCTCGTATCACCTCTTCTACCTCCTTCACCTTTTCGTCAAAATTGATGTTAGATGGCTCGGGGGCCTCTACTAGCACCTTTATATGATTGTCCTCAGCAGCAAGCCTTCCGATCAATGATGCCTGTACCTCCAGCATGCATTCTTTCATGTCTAGCGCTTTCAAGACTTCCGGGTTTAAGGTAGATAACTCGTCGAGGCGTTCGCGCCGCTTCGCCTAATTCTGGGGGCGGAGCTGCTTCCCTTTTTGAATTTCCTCATCTTGAATGGCCTGCCATTTTCTTCGGGGACGCTCCGTCTTTCTGTGTGCTGTCGTAGGTCTCGGCCCTCTACTTGCATTGAGCCCAAGATTCGGGCGCAGTGGGTGACCTAGGCATGATTGATGTGATTGCGACGTGCTGGTCGATTCCGCCATATCGAACTTGCAGAAGGAACTCGCGGATGAGGCTATGTAGTTCTGACTAAATGCGTCTCCCAGAAAATACAGCTGCCCGAACCAATCCGTTTCTTATTAATCTTCACCGTCCGTCTTTACACTCGATCCTTGGTCTCGCGGGGCATCCTCTTCTGGCTCGAGCATCCACTTTTGATCCTTTCTCCAGCATCCATTTCCGATCCCCTCTCCAGCATCCATTTCCGGCTGCCCCTCCAACATCCGCCCCCCCCCAAAGCATCTAATTTTGGCTCCCCTTCCCCTAGCATCTATTTTTGGCTTCCACCCCCAAACCATTTACTTCTGCATACCATCCTTTCCTCGGAATCCTTACCCCAACGCTGCTTCTAACGTGTACTTGGCTTGGACAAGAGCCCGGCGATGATCAGAGGAGCCAGAGCAACAGCTAGAGACGTCGTCTCATTGAGGGTGCCTGTGTAAAGAAAGAGTCTAGATTATCCGAGAGCGAGGAGAATTATATTGTAGACTAAGATGAAGGAATCTTCTACCTACGGAATTCGATGGCGGGATGCCAAGACGAAGTTGACGGTCTCGGGTGATCCACGGACCCCGAAACCCCCACCTTTCCACCTGCCTGCAATGCAATTAGACCGCAACTAGGTTTTGCAAGCCTTTGGCATTTCCAACTGACAACTTAGAATTAAGGAGTCTGAGTCTGCAAGGTGACTTTTCGAAAGCTAGTAACCCTGCTTTGGCTTTTACATTCCTCACCGAGGGAGCACTGTGGGGCAGGGTAGGAGCCGCAGTACGTGGGAGCCTGAATTGGCTGCCTGGTATCCGGCTAGCTGCTTCTTGAATTTTCAACAATACTGTTGCTTGGCTCAACCTCCTGCTGCCTTACCAAATCCCAAAGGGCAGGTAATCTGATGATGCTTTCCCTCGAGTCTTGGACAAGCGAGCATGACATATGATTGATCTTAGAGTAGCCACTTTTGAGAGGACAAGACACTTCCCCCAGAAATTTAAGTTTCGTATTTAGATACACCCGCGGATCTCAAACACAAACCGAAGCCGCTGCACGGAGATGCCTTCTGATAAAGGCCGACTTTATGTTGCTCTCTACGCTCGGGGTGGCAAGCCAACCATGGCTGGTAAAGAAGATACGTGAGTGATAACAGCATAGAGGTTCACAGACGTATGCTAATCCAGGCTGAGGGAGAGCTCCTGCTTCACAATCAAGAGGTGTGGTCAATGATCGGGCGTGCCATAACCCAAGGCCACCCCTTTTATGGCTTTAGCCAACCGGAGGGGAGACTTTTCCTTCTAGAACACCGTTGACAGTCATGGGGTCGGGACTTATCTAGGTAGAGCGTTCACTTTCTTATATTCTACGAGAATCAGTATATAAGCACGCAAGGCCCTGCGGAAGGCTTCCGCAGCAGAATAGCACGAGGGTAGAAGCGTAAACCCAGCCTAGCTATAGATATGAATGCTATACTCGCCAATTATTAAATCGGCCAATACTTATATGGCCACCCGAACTAAGTATGAAACGTATAAAGAGAGGCCTGACCACAGAATGCCATGTTGCTCGGCATCATTCGCGCCAATATTAAGAACGTAAACGGCATTTTCTTTGTTGCCAGATTCAGCAGACGAGACTTTGCAGCCTTCCGCAGACCGGCCCGCTATCAAGATAGAGGACATCGATTTAGATACCTAGACAGAGACAGTGCAGTCTGGCGATGTCCAGATCACGTTCCAACGTGACCGCGACGAGTAAATGCCAGCGCATGAACTACTGGCAGCTGTGTATACTGAAGCCTTTCCCGATGCTAATGTATCGACTACTTAGCGATTGCCGTTTCAGATGCGGAATGTCCGGCTTTATAGTGGACACCGCGATTGGCAGGCGCAAGGGGTAGGTATAGGAGTGCAGGATGTCGTCTGTTTGAAGCCTGCAATGGATAGCCTAGAGAGCAGGAGCGTTAGTCCCACAACGTCTGGTATTGAGACACGTACAGCTTTGCACTATTGGGAAAGTACTGAGAGCGCATACACTGCTTCCGGCTGTAAACCCGCTGTAATCCGTCGAAAGAGATAGTGGGGCGTAACGAGACGTCTTAGCGCACAAAGTCATAGTAGCCGAGGACGGCTCAAAATGCCATTTCTGCCCCTAGTACTTTCACTGGCTCCTGGGAGAAGTTCTGTGGGAGCAAACCGGTCCAACGCTACCGGGATGACACGGCTGCTACCGCATTGTGCCTAGGAGACGCGGATAGTTTGTGTGTAGGTGAGAACGCGCCCCATTCGCGATGGTCCCCACGCCGTTTTACGGGGCCTTCCCACCGTTTTATTTTAGCGCCTGAAATGCGAAATGAGTCTAACGGTATCAATCGGTAATTTTCAGAACGATTTGATAGCTAACTAGACTGCTGCCTAGATGTTCTCCGGAGGATTCGCTCCCGCGGGGCAGTGGAGGGCGCAGCTCCCTTGAGCCCGGCGGTAATTGCCTTTCGTTGGCGGCACGCTGGTGCCTACACTCCTTCAATGCTGCTGCCTAGACCCCCTAGCCCCCAATCATTTTTGGATGTACAGGCTAGAGGTCGCTGATAATAGCATATGATTGATGACTACGTACGTAGAATTGTACGTAGGAGATGATGATTTATTGTATGATCTATGTAAGGAGAGGAGAAGAACCTGTCTGAGATAATTAAGGATAGGAGGTCAGCCCTAGCTAAGGCTGACCGAGCATAGCGTCTGAGTACGATTTCCAAACAATCATTGCTCCTAGGTTCGCTCCTAGGTTCGCCCTGCCAAGGCAATTCCATTGGGCTACTTGGCATGGCCCGGCCCTTTTACGCTAATACCGTCCATCCTTGTATCATCTTCAATCTTTCATTTATCTCCCTCCTTTTCCTGCCTCAGTCTCCTGTCGACTCTTGCAATCCGTCTCGTTTCCTGCTTTTCCACCTCGCATGTTGAAGAGGATTGCCTTGCCCTTGTCGATGAAGAAGCTCTTTCATCGTCCGAAGCCCAGCCGAGCATCGAGCGCAAGTCAGTCTCCCGTAGGCTTACATATCTTTGTTCAGCCATCTCCTGGCGTAGATGTGGAGTAAGTCGTGCATTTAGAGTAGGATGTCCTATGACTGACGTTGTGATTGAAGCATCGTCTTTATTCACGGGCTTACTGGAGGAAGAGAGTCGACTTGGACAGCTCAGCACGAAGACCGGCCTTGGTTTGAGTCCCTACTTCCTCAAATATGCCCGACTGCAAGGATCATTGCGTATGGCTACGATGCCAATATTACAGATTACAAGTCTCTTGTCTCCGGAAACAGGATAGAGAATCATGCCAAGAACATGCTCTCCGCAATAGCCCAGGAACGAAGTTCAGACGGAACGAACGACCGCCCGATCATTTTTGTTGCTCACAGCCTTGGTGGCCTTGTCTGTATGGACAGCCTACTAGCTTCGAAAAACAGCGCCGACGCACATCTCAAGGCAATTCTTCGGAATACATTAGGCATTGTGTTTGTCGGGACACCTCACTCAGGCTCTGCTCTCGCTGTATGGGGAGAGCGGATAGCAAAATCACTCGGTATCGTCAAACAAATCAATAGCGATATTGTCTCTGTCCTGAGAACAGAATCTGAAGTTCTGGCACGAATTCAAAATGATTTTCATACCATGATTAGAGATATAGATAAAGGCCGCGAGAGAGAATTCCAAATCACGTGTTTCTTCGAAGAAAAACCTCTTCGTGCCGTTGGTGTGGTAAGTCAAGTTACTTATCGCTGGAGTCATGCCACACTTCTTTAAACAGCTAAGATTCTCTACAGGTTGTACCTAAGCACTCTGCAATACTCGCTCGGCATATAGCTATTGGGATTCACGCGAATCACATTGAGATGACCAAATTCGCGTCCCAAGATGATCATGGTTTCAAAAGTATTGCCCAAGAGCTTGAGAGATGGAACAGAGAATACAAACTCTTAGGGTCAAGGCATAACGAAGTGTCAGAGGGTGCGTAAAATGTCCTCGAGCGATTTCCGTCACATTATTCTCAGTCAGTAGGTGCAAAAACGTTATCATCGGACGCTTGCAGCGTCGACTGGAACATGCTGCGTCAAGCTCTGGATCCGGCAGAGAATGAGATCACCTCTCAACATTCCGCACGCCAGAGACAGCGTTTGCCGGAAACAGCCGAGTGGTTATTTGAGATGGAGGTTTACCAAGCTTGGCAAAATGACAGCTCAACCACAGGCACATTGTGGGTGTGCGGTCCTCCTGGATGTGGAAAATCGGTCCTTGCGGGAAGTATAGTAGATCGACTGCAAGGAGTTGCCGAGAAAACCAAGGACATGGCCGTATTCTTCAGCTATTGTACTCATGCGAATAATTCTGCATCGCAGTGTTACAGTTTAGTCCGGACTTTCGCGTACCACCTGGCTATATCAAATCCACCTTTCGCCGAAGCACTCTGTGCTGTACTCAGGCGCCATGGAGTCCTCGGCATTCAGAGATCTTCCGTCAAAGGTAGTCTTCGTGACATTATCTCCTGCGAGGTGTTTTGGACTTTATTTGAGCAAGCTCTTACCAAATGTCGGACTCTGCTATCCCGTATAGTATGGGCTGTCGATGGGGTTGATGAGATTGACCAGGACGACCAAGAAATTTTGATCAAAATCATTGAAGGTATCAGAGTTCTGTTGCCGACCTCTAAGATGATACTACTGAGCCGCGACGATCATCACTTTCGTCGCAAGCTGTCTACTCTGGCGCCGATTGAACTCAAAGTGACTGAAGCACATAATAAGACAGACCTGCAACAATACATTGTCGCCCAAGTGCAAGCTTGGGGGGCACTTGGAGACTCGACATTGGCCCAAGAAGTGATCGAGGTTTTAAGCGAAAATGCTAATGGGATTTTCTTATGGGTGAGACTCATGGTCGATGAGCTCGAACACCTTCATGATAAAGACCAAGTCAGACCTTCGCTAAGGAAAGTACCAAACGACATGGAAGAGCTTTATGACAGCATATTTCAGAAGATATCTCTGAGGCTCAAAGCTTCCGAATTCACGATTTTTCGGGCGATTATGAATTGGGTTTCACTCACAAGAAAGCCTCTAGACCTAGGCCAGCTCGCTTCCGCTCTCAACTTCTATGGATCGTTTTCTGCTGACAGCCTTCGGCATTCTATCCCACGTCTATGCGGCTCATTAGTCATTCTGATAGACGTCAACGGCTCATCTAGGTATACCGGTATTCGGTTGCTCCACGCTTCTCTTGGAGACTATTTCATGACAGAGAATGTGCGCTGTGAATATTCAGTGAAGACAGGCCAAGCTCATGCAGAGTTAGCCAGGGATTGTTTAGAGCATATGAAAAAAGTCTCGCAGTGCCCCTTATTCTACCCAATTGGTGGCTCTGGTCCATACAAAATTAGCATCAGCAAGCTGGGCAAAATCCTCTCGACTTGGAGTTTCGATGGACCTGAGGTGATTGACCCAGAGTCTCCAATTGATGAGAGCGGAATAAATTACATCACCCGCTCATATATAAAAGACCGTTTCCCCCTCTTTCCATACGCACGGAAATACGTCACGTACCACATGGAGCAATCGGCAATCGATGGTGAGGCAGCACATTTAGCCGCTGATAGCTTCCTTGATTTCATTTTCAGTTTTACCCCCGCGGCACTGATTTGGCTTGCAAGCTTTGGACCGAGGATAGGGAAAAGGAAGACCACAGTTGAACAGCTTCTAGGTTTTTGCTCGAAAATCGAATTCTCGTCAACCTTATCGTCTCTTTTTATCAAAGACATAACGTTACAAATTGCAGGTCATAATACTAGAGGCTGGCTGTTTCAACTAGCAAAGATGAGAAGGGGACAGAGGGTCTTAGAAAAATCGGAGGTAGGGGAGATTGCGCCGTTTGACGTGCCCCTCGACGTACCAATCATTCATTCTACACCAGGTTCCAACGTGAATTCTGGAAACATTATTGCACATCTGCCATCCAGTCTCGAGACACGCAGTGCTGAGCTGTCATCCTTGCTAAAGCCAGCGCAGATTGAAAGCAACATGGAGATAGAGCTAGAAAAGCTCTTCAATTTGGTTGTGGATTTGATTCCTCATCGAAGAAGAAGGTGGCTTTTCGCGGCGATTTGCCACGCTTCAGAGAGAGTGGACTACAAGCAATGGGTTAGCGAACATCTCACAAAGTCGGCCTCCAGGTTCTTTAAGTATGAGGAGCTTGCCATGGTAAAGGCGCAAATGCTGCTATTTGCAGAAAAATACGAGGATGCAGTGCAAGTACTTTGCGAGGTTAGCAATACTGAAACTCAGTGTTGGGACCTGAAAGAGATCACCATATCAGCGCTTTGTATGTGTAACAAACCGCTAGAGGCAGCGGAAATCTTAGCCTCATACGAGTCCATTCCACAAGGGTCAGAAGGTTGGTGTCCTAGCGCCTGGGTTGAAGAACGGCGCACTCAATTAAGCGCTAGAGGCATAGGGGCAAAGTCTTACATATCCATCTGTACTGAAGGAGTACTTAGGTACAACGAGTGGTGGGGATTTTTCCAAAAATTGCGAGACGGTTTCTCCCTGATACAAGATACAGAGAGTGTCGCAAAGTGCCTCACTGCAGCTCTAAAAGTTCCACGCTTACGCCTCCGAGCCTTTCAGGAAATTATCCCTCTTTACTTGAAGAACCATGAATTTGAGGAAGCGTTGTTGGAAGCCAAGTGGGCAATTGATATGTTCCCACGAAATCATCAAGTGTATGAATTACTCTTTGCATGCTGGAAGGTTAGCCCTGAGCCTGTCCGGACCAAAGCGTACCAGACACTGCAAGATCTTACAAAGAGTGATGATCCCTACTGGATAGCCTATATATTCTGCGCCAAAGCGTGCATTTGCTCGGGTCGATACCATGAGGCTATAGAAGCTTGTAAAGCTTCGATAGCCCTAAAAGGCAGCAATGGCATTCCGTACTTCTTTGGTGCAAAAGCGTACGAAGGTCTCGGGAGACCTTCAGACGCGCTGGATTTCCTGTGCAGTGCCCCGCCTTCCAAATACGAACGCATGCAGAACATATATAATTATATCGCATTACTCGCCAAGCGGCTCTCCCGTCAGGAAGACATGAAAAATGCTCTCTCGTACATCCAGGATGAGTCTAGCATGGATTTTGAGGCTCCGTACGGCGTAGCGTTCGTATACACTTATACCGAAAGAAGAAAGTTTATTGGCGGCAGCGAGTGTCTCCAGTCAAGCACACTATGTCGGGATATCACTTGGTCCTATAGAAGGAACGATCTTTCTGAGAGCTGATGAGACTGTAGCTAGGATAATGTCATAGCGGGTACTTTATTTATCGCACAGCGATTCGACCCGTGTTATGTAATATGCAAATCTGTTTAGCAATTCACAATAGAGTTTTGCGACTGAGGCTCGTAGCAGTTAGCGTCTATCCCTTTGTTTTGCGAGAAAATGGTCAGTTGCTAGCAGGGGGTTTAAAAGTTATTCCCCAAAGAAGACAGATATTAATGATCTCTTTATTAATATTATCGGCCACTACATTATAGCATATATTATAGTATAATTGGCGCAAGGTCTTCCACACGCTTTCGTATATATTCAGCCTCCGGGCGCGAGAGTGTGTCTTATAATACCAGATAAGGTAGTCTTTAAAGGATATAATTAAAGAGGATCTAAGCAATTTCATATGATCCTTGCGTACAAAGTCGCAATACCTGGTACAGAGGAAGAGGAAACAGAGTCAGCCTCGGCGGTCGATATAACGAAATGCAGCTGGGATAGCATAGAAGTTAAGGTATACCGTTTCCATCTTTATAGCGTCATCTCTTGAACAATAATAGTAACATCTGCCAGGTCTCGTTGTGCCCTCTCCGGGCCCAATTTATTCAGCTCCTGCTTCAGTTCTAGCAGATCCGTATTAAAAGCGTCCGAGTCGATGTCAAAGTCAGTCTCTTTGCCGTCGATCTTATGCACCGAGACGTCACCCGCCTCTGGATACGCGTTATGGAATGCAAAAACGCCCATTATAGTGATTAAAGACTGACGCTGCGAATAGGATAGACGTAAAGGAGAAGCAATTGCAAGGCAAAAGAGGAAGGGTAAAGCTGGGGGGAAAGCTAGAGGGTAAAGAAGGAGGAAGGAGAGGGAATAGAAAAGACCAGGAGACCTTCAACGGGCTAGGTGCTATCGTGGATCATAGCACCGCCTCACTCAGTAGGAGCCTAGTTGAGGTCCGGTAAGGATAGAAACATTGCAAAGATTACCTGGAGAGCAGGATATGGAGGTGTATTCAAATTGACGGGGAGAGAATATCTAAGCGTTGTGACAGTAGCCCAAACGTGAGGGGAGGGCGGCGAGAGGCAGGCTAGCCGAATGCGGCACGCTTTACTCGAAGAAGTAATTCACCTACACACAGACTACGCGGCTGCTAGGAGAATGTGGCTCCTAGGAGAATACGCTTAGGAGATAATGAATTCCTGCCACCACAAATTCCTACGATCGTCTAAGCTCCTGCTCGGCCCGAAATGCATCCTCCTAGTAGATATTACCTAGGAGGGCCTAGGCCACCAGCACCCCTCACGAACGATGCTGATTAGGCTAATTAGACCGCCGCTGAAATTACCATTGTAACCAAGTATAAAATGATTATCAAATCCCTCTTTGCGATTCTCGATTTAAATTTCGGTAATCTATCGACCTAACTTCAGGCCACTCCTCGTAACCTTTCTCGCCCCTTACGATACACTAACTATCAGATCGAGTAAGCTCTCCTCGTTCGCTCTAATAATATACGGAGTAGCATTGAAATTAATAAGTATTTCTGCTATAGTACGTGCCTGTCAATATGTCGTATCAAGAATACGAAGGAATACCGCTCCAGGAGGCTATTATAGGTTTAGGGCGCACCGAATTACTTATACGCCATTATAAGAATGCTTTGAAGATCCCTCGCGTATATAGGAACCCGCACGCTTTATTAGAGGAGAGGGAGATCGAGGAAATAATGAAGGAGCAGAACATCATATTCCTAGAAAACGAAAGGGAAGTCTGCCTACGATTAGGAAATCATAACGGTATTATTCACTATATCAATCTATCCGAAGAAGGCATTGAACTCTATCTTAGTACCTCGAACTTCGGAAGCCAGCTAATTATCTGGTTTCTCGATGGATCCTGTAACTTAGAAAGACTATACTCTACGCATATTTAAAATATGTTATCCTAGCGGATATTACTACGAAAAACGTCCTACTTGACGATAATATATCGGCTAAACTTTATAACTTCAGTAACTCGGCGGTCGTGCCCCTTAGTAGCGACATAAGTTAAACACTATATTACGGACTATCTACCTAGACAGATATATTTCAGTTCGGCTCTTTAATATACGAAACATTCGAAGGAAAGCCTTATAAGTACGATCTACTTGCTAACGAAGACGTGGACGCGCTAAGGCTTAAGAGTGGAGATAAAGATTAGTAAGCGTTTACTATCTACCTACGGCTAGAACTTTTACTAAACACGGAGTATCTTTAGCTTAGTCATATTATTTTAAGATGCTAGATAGGGGCTTACAGGCATATAAAAGAAGTTTATAAAGACGCTATAAAAGAGTTTCCTCCCTAGACGGGACACTCTTAGAGAGCTTTTTAAACTAAGGACCTATAATCTATAAAGCTAAAGATAGATCGCACGACGTTTTCTATTATAACCGCTATATTAGATCCGATAATAGTCAGTCCAAATTTTTTCTAACCCGACTATAACGGGAGCTTTAAATGATAACTATTTATAGAATATCTCTTTGCGCTTTGCCACGGGAAAATATTTCGTTTAGGATCGAGATAGGTTCTAGTTATCCTTAATGACCTTTATTAAAGCTATCCTACTCTTCGTCTTCGATAGTCTTTATAATTCCACTCCCATACCTGCCTATTTCTTCTTTTCAAGATCTAAGAATATGTACACACCGTTATACCTTATCTATTATACAGATTCGCGTTTTACTTCCAATTAAGACTAAGAATCTACGTCACGTAGATCTTCATCGAAACCTAACGCCTAATTCCCATAATTCCACCTAATTAGCCCTCCATTAGATTACGATATATTGAAGGGGCCTATTAGGTAGTAAGGTTTTACCTCTAATCACAGATTAGAATTACCTATATCTAAATAGAATGTTCGTAAATATAGTCTCGCAGCTCCTCCCAGAATTCTATATCGGAGATAAGGATAGTTGGCTCCGTCTATAAACGCCTGTATTATCCTAAGATAAACTAAGTCGTATTATATTAATATCTCCTACTAAAGTATAAGTCCTCGAGATTAGCTGTTAATGTATTATTAAGACGACACCTATTTTAAATATATAGAACGCTGCTATCGTATTAATCGTAGTAGAGATTCTAAATCCTCGATTTAGTGCTAGAGAATAAGATAGAGGGGGAAAAGAAGGGTGTTAGACGTCATAAGGATCCCGGTCAAATAGTAGAGGAAGGGATCGAGGGGTATCGATTACGAGTGTGGTGCTTAAGGTAAGATATAGCACTATCGAAGCATAATAGAACATAGTAAGTTGGATAGAAACCTCTCTAGAGTAGAGTACATTTGCTTTACTTAATTTAATAGTCCCACCTTTTCCTACCGTACAGCCCCTCCTTTCCGTACCGTGGGATTATGAATCCTAATGCACTCTTTACGTCCCCTGTAATAAAAACGAAGAGTATTAATAAATCGCCGTCCTGTAAGTATACTATTTCCGTCTCTTAATTTATTAATATCCTGATCCCTTACTCCTCTAGGGTATTCAACGGCCTGGTATAGTTAATAAGACCCTAGGTACGATCTATAACCGCCGGTAATAGAGAGCCTAGGTGGATTAGACCATAATGCTACGTAAGGCTCCTATACTATCCTACTAATTTAGTATGTATTTAGGTGATTATAAAGTCCTTATACTTCGAAGCGATAGAACTCTACCTACGTCTTAACATTTACGTAATTCCCGGCTAAGTTACGTGGTGTCGCCATTCCTAACCCTCTTAACGTAGGCTACCAGGAAATTTACTAATCTTATCGTCGCCTGCATAATTTACGGGGAGCCTTATTTTATAGCGTGGCACGACTTCTCTAATATAGCTTTATTACCAAGCCCTTATTAATTTTAATACTAATAAAAGGGTCTCATCGGAGCCTTAGAGCTATATTACGACGGTAAGAAGTTAATATTAGTTTTATAGCGGCCGCGGTGCCCCTTATTCATTCATGTAATACCCGTACGCTGATCGGTACCTTCCGACTAAAGCGGTACGATCCCGTTTAGTGTAAAACCGGCCCCCAGATGTTTTATATTATAATATACGTGTAATTTAATCTACTTAAGCTAGCCAAGCCGATTATATAGCTAGTCAAGCTTATAGCGAGTAAAGCTTTAGCTGGGCGCTCTCGACAGCGTAGACCCTAACTATACGACATTCTAGTATAACGATGATAGCTACTTCCCGCTACCGTCAAGCGCCTTAGTAATAACAACCGCTATATAGACGCCCTTTACTGTTATTATACCCTATAATACACGTACTGCGCCTATTATAACGGTCGTTTATAGTACTCTTCCCTCTTATATAACTTCATTACCGCTTTATAAAGTGCTAGCGCGACAGCTCTATCCTGATATTCTATTACGCCGTTCTATCCCAGCTTAGAATAGAACGACTTCGCAATCTCCACGCATACCTTGTTAGGGGACGGCTATAGACACCTAATTACATGCCTGAACCCAGTTACCTAGAACCCGCCAACTATATGCAGCACCTCATCTACTAACCTTAAACTCCGATTCTCTGCCGTCGAGCACGTAGAAAGGTACGCAATCTTCCCCTGGCTCAGATAAGTCTGGGATATTTTCCGAATACTAAGGATGTCTTGTCTCAGTTCTATAGTCGCTGTCTGGAGTAGGAGGCCGCTTTTAGAAGGGTCGCTTGGATTTAATACCCCATGACAGGCGAAGTGGGCAACTCTATATTATTAGATCTGATATAAAATACTCGTGACATCGGGCTGCTCTAAGATCTGTATATAAATAGAATATCCTAGCGCTTCCCCTACCGCACACTTCTTATTATCCACTCCTGGAAGGCTGCTAGTACCGGGTGTACTGGCCATTACGACGACAAGTAGCTTCTAAGGGTTAGTTTTTAGCGTAGGATCTGTAGAAGCAGACCCTCTAGAGTATAAAAGAGCTCGGATGGAAGGGGTATATGACGACATAATCCGATAATATGCGCTTTCTATTAATCTAGCAGAGCTATTAGTAGCTGCATAGAACGGGAATAAACTCGCGAGGCCAGCTCCCACCTACTATACCCTAGGAAGGCGGTCTACGTTAGGCTCGGAACGATATTAAAGCTCCTCTAATATAGGCCTCAAGCATTCTCGCTATAGCCATGCTAAGAATTAAAGGTAGCGCTTATTATTCCTACCATCGTTAATAGGATTACTTGTCGAGAGTGCTGTAAGGTCCTAGTTAATCCACCTCTTTGCACGGGCTAAATCGAGGCCGGGAAGTAGGATTGCCCTAAGCCTACTATTTGACATTATAATAGCATTACTTCTTAGATCGCTGATATTAATAATAACGATACTGCCGTCCCTTAAAGCCTTCTTTATCTACTCCTTAGTAAGTCCCTTTTAGAATTAACCGAAGCTCGGAAGTTTCCGTATATCCTAGATATAATTCTCTAATTCCTTAATAGCCTGCGGCCGTCTCTTAAGCGCAGCTTACTATGCCTAATAATCTGCGATACTCTTAATAGGCTTATTTACTTCGAGGCGGAGACTCTCGTATAATTCGTATAGGGTAGAATCCGCCGCCTCTAGTTCAGCTGTATCGCTCCGATCGTCTATAAGGAGGCTTAGAATAACTCCACGTCCTCGCTCTAATAATCCGACCGCCTTTATTAGAGGCTCTCCTATTTAGAGAGTAAGAGAGCAGGCGTCCGTGGCTAAGCCCGAGAAAAGAGAGACGACGTATTACTTATCTTATAAGCTTAAGGCCCTATTATACACGCGAGGGAGGAGATTAATAGTATTAACGGATAGCTTATAAGCAGTATCATAATCTCCTCGCTCTCGGAGTAGAAGTAGTAATGGAGTAGTAACGCGAATACGGACTAGAGGGGCCGCATTAGAATAGTTCCAGGCCTGTAATAGTAGTAGTAAAGGCTCATCATTATTAGAGAGATTTGAAGAGAGAAGTTGGCAGGCCAAATTATTCAGCCTGCCTGCGAGATCGGGATAGTCTTTAGGCGTAACTTCAACTGCCTGCTAGGACACTCGGATAGCCTCCTCTAGGTCCTCTATCTTCCCCGTGCGTTTATATCGGCTTTCGAGCTTACTTCCTAAGTTATTTAGGTAGCCTATAAGATTAGGATAGTCTTTACGCGTGACTTTAACTACCTGCTAAGACACTCGGATAGCCTCCTCTAGATCCTCTATCTTCCCCGTGCGTTTATATCGCTGACCGAGCTTATTTCCCAAGTTACTTAGATGGCCTGCGAGATCGGGATAGTCTTTAGGCGTGACTTCGACTACCTACTAGGATACTCGGATAGCCTCCTCGAGGTCCTCTATCGTCCCCGTGCGTTCATATCGCCGACCGAGTATAACCCCTAGATTACTCAGCCTTCCTACGTAGTTCTCGTTATCTAGAGTCGTTCCTTAGAGAGCTAGTATCGCCTTTTCGATCGCTTCCTTAAGGTCTAGTATCTGACCCGACCGCTGGAATCGGCTGAAGACAAGAAGGGTATAGTATAAACAAATATTCGCTCGAGCGCTTTAGTTATTATCTAGTAGTAATTATAAGATAGTATCGAAGTCATTAAGTAATAGCGTATTAAAATCAGTATTCTTATCTATAATCTCCCCAAGTGTCTGGTAATAGCTGGAGGCCTACTATATAATACAGAAGCGAGCTTCAAGCTCGGGATAATCTCGTAGGGCTTAGCTAGACACAGCCCCTCCGCCAAGCCTCTAGTGCCCTAGCTAGCGCCTACTTAATAAGGCATGTTATAACTCATATACGCGTGACTTCTTTTCTATCCTTACTCCTTCAACGAATTGTCTTCTACTATAATGCCTATTAGCCTCCTCCTTTTATAGTTCCTGCCTTAGTCAGCCGTTAAGCTCGGACGTTTCGTTACTAGCGTCGATGAACCTCACTAACGTTACTATAACCTAAGCCGTATTTCAAGCTTTTAAACCGTCGAGAAAGTAGAATTATACTATGATAGTATCGATTCTTTAGCCGGCTATCGTACCTTAGCCTCTAAGCTTACCTCTCTGCTCTCCGCTATATATTCAAAACGTCACAACACCTCGATTCGAATTATAACGAACTAAGTCAAGACCTATTATCTCGATAATTACGGAGAGTGGTTTAGGAATACTATATAATTAGAAGACGTCTAGAGATAGATTAAGCGAACTGTAGATAAAGGAGAAGATATCTATTTCGTAATTAGTTACTATACGATAATAGACGCTCGTGTTATAGCGTATATAGGAGGACAGCTAGTATCGGGTAGAAAGCTGGCGATACTAGTCTCGGCAGCATTAGCCGTAACAGGTATAGTAGTACCGATAGGGAAGCTAGCTGACCCTAGCTTAGCCAGTAGTAGGGGGCGTATAGAAGATTAGTAAAGATAGTTCGTAGCCTAAGGCGAGCAGATCATTATAGTATAATATCGCAAGGTCTATTTCAGATAGTTCTCGAGTAAAACTGCTGATAAGGCGATGCTAGCAAAGAAGACATAATAGGAGAGGTATAACCGGCCTCGTTATCTCCACGGCGGTAGGGAAGATAGGGTCGAGGTCGATCTAAAGGATAATCTGGAATTAGAAGGGGACCGTAAGAAATATACTATAGATTCGGGGGAAATCCTCTTTTCAGCTCTAGATCTTAATAGTAAGGAAGAATAAGTATTTATCTCGATAATCTGAATATATATTATCTATTACTAGCTTTTTTACTAAAGCCATATACTTAGTAAAATCGGGTCGGTTATTTCTAAATACGTTAAAGCCCGGATTAAGAGCTTTATTTCCTACGTATTAATATCCTTTCTAATAAACTACGCGTCGAGAGGCCCGACTTAGAATCGCGAGAGAGTATAGTTTAGGAGAACAGGTGAATGCGCCTATACCGTAGCTGGAACGATATAGCGGTGCTTCGTCAAATGTTTTAGCGAGCTACGCCTTTCTTAAGATTATTATAGATGAAAGCGCTACCTACTCCTCGCGACGAAGGTTGCTTTTACCTGATTAGGTTCGAATAAAATAAAGCTATATAAAAACCAGTCCTAAGCTAGCCATATACTTATAGTATCGTTGAGTTTCTTACCCTAAGGAGGAGAAACTCAAGCTTTTCTAATCTCGTTACCGCCGCTAAGGCGCAAATTGCGGAGGCGATAAAGGACCTTAGACTTGCTCCTATAAATAGTATTCGACTCGGTTATAGAGAATAGAGAAGTAAGAACTATCCTGCTCTAATGGCTACCTATTTAATTTTACTGGCACCGAAGAAGATTTAAGGGCGTGGTAAAGTCTTAAAGTAAAATATAGTACTATTACGTAGAATCAGGCGCCTATTAGAGATCGCCTAAGACTTTCTATATTAATGACCGCAGCCTGTTAACTGCCAGCTCTACTACGAGGAAAGGCCGGATATAGTCAAGTTACCTGATAGATTAACATCTAGGAATACCTTTAGAGGGTATAGATAATATAGATACGGTGTATTATATATTGCCTTAACTATTTAGCTAACCTTTCTATAAGATTATATAAATAAGATACTAAACTTTAATTAGTAGTACTTATCTTGCCGATCAGGAAACTAACGTTCAACTAATTCCGGCTTAGTAGCTTACTTTAAAAGTATCTAAGATCGAGATATTCTATAATACTATACGTATATTAGAGGCGCTTCGTCTTCTATATAGCTAGTTACTCGGCGATAAACGCTTAAGAAGTTACAAGCCTTAAAGGTTAGTAGCCGCTTGACGTTAATACCTGTTTAGGGCTCGCGATCGTTTCTTTATAACTGCCGCCTTAGTCACTTTCTTTACTATACACGCTCCTATCACGCTGCTATTACTATCGGAGCGGCTCCCCTAGAGGAAGTATAGGCCTTACATTTATTAGTCTGATCCGGTGAATTATAGAGAATAACACGTACTAGGAATACGATAACGTACCGTATAGCCCGTCTCACTTATAGTATTAGAACGCTTGGGTCGTACTACGGGGTATAGACTTGGACCGTGTAGCTCGTCCTCGCTCAGATCATTGAAATAGCTATGGCTGGGGTTCATCTCGGCTACTATATCTGGCGGTGACGCTTTCCTATATTAGTACTCCTTCGACGTTATAACTATAGTCGTAGGCAGGTAGATACTATTAATAGTCACGTCTAATAAATCCCTAAGCGAGGAGGCTGTAGTAGCGGTAGGAAATAAGGAGTCCTTCGCCGTGTCTCCTTATTCGTCTGCTTTGCTAGCCTGCGATCGAGGACCCCTAACTGCTTTAAACGGTTTAACGCTTTTATATATATCGTGATAGACAAAGTCGTCTTCTAAGGCATCGGTAGTAGAAATAGCTAAGGGACTCTCATCGATATTACTAATAGGTGGATCACTATCTTTACTTTCGGAAATCAGGATAGGTGTTTCTAGGACTATTAGTAGATATTCTTAATAAGCTTAGGATACGTACCCTCGTTATCGCCGACGGCTAATCGAGAAAAGATGTAAGACGGGCGGCAGCCGCCTTGATCCTTAGGACTTATCGAGAGGTCTACGCAGGGAATGAATGCCGGTTATAAAGTGAACCTCTTAATAGGTAGAAAGTCATCCTAACTAGGTGCTTTATCCTCTACTCTAGGTCGAGATACCTCGCCGGCAGATATATCGAATGATACTTCGTCGATTACGAGATCCAACTTAGCTTCTAAGGCCTAGAGCCATGGCTGCGTATAGTACTCTATTAACGGGTAACCTTCAGCTACTCCTTCGTGCGCCGTAGCCTGGAGTAATTCGAGACTGGGAAAGTCTAGATATCTAGGACCAGGCTGGTCTGATATAGAGGGCATATTATTAGTACGGCTTACTACCGGAAGACCTAGTAGCTTAGCCGTAGCTCTCAGACCTAGGGTAAGCTCCCTACCTATAGTTTAATCTTTATAGTCTCGTCCTAATATATCGTTGGCTGGTAGATCGTAAGGAAGGTATAACTTAGGTGCGATAGGCGTTTTTTAAGAGCAAGGTTCCTAGGTTAGTTGCCGATTAGATACCTGAGGAGGGCCGTAGTAGAAGGTAATGTCGTCTAGAGAAATCGCAGCCATTGCTGTGAATTAACGTAAGTAGGGTTCACGAAATATCGAGTGGTATAAGACCCGAATGCAGGCTTTCTATTAAAGGTGGTATCTAGGTAGTAACCTGTTAAATAACAGTTAAAGAGGGGTAATTCGCACTCCGAGAGAGTTATAGTCGACTTTAGGCTATAGCATGTCCTCCTGTAATCTACCGTCGGTGTTATTATTAAGCGCCATATAGATCTCTAACCGTCCCTAGCGGCGAGGCACTCTGCCTGGAACGAGCTAGGTAAGGCGGACTTTCTATAGAGGCGAAGACTAGGTATATGTAAGGTATTACTCGCCAACTCGAGAGGCGAAAGGCATGAAATCTATAGGCTAGAAGTGGCGATAACGGCGAATCCCAGTCGCTTCTAAGTTATATCTAAAGAAAGACTAACTCCGGTAGGAGTATACAGCTCGCATCGATCCTAACTAATACCTGCAAGCGGTCTATTAGTAAGGTAGACAGGACGATTAAAACAGGTAGAGCGGTACCTTTAGCGTTAGATTGGCTTGTCCTTGTCAATCTTTGCCTAACTAGGGCCCACGTCCCGAGACCGAGGCGTCTTAGCTAGGTGCGAGCGAGGCGGAGCTGAAGGGGAACTATCAAGGGTTATGTGAAAGAAAGTAGAACTGTAAGGGCCGGCGCATATATATGCAGGCAAAGCAGCGAGGGCCCGCCTTTACCCGAACGGGACGCACTAAACCCGGACGGGAGGGAGCCTAACCTGAACGCGTAAATACCGACAAAGTTTTTATACTATTAAATAGATATTATTAATAAAGCCTCTAATTTATATTTAAAGTTTTATTTTTATATACTCTTTTATAAATAGGGAGTTAAAAAATAAAAATAAAATAAATAATAAAATAGATAATATTAAAGATCTTAAAGGATTTTAATCTACTATCTTTATTCTACTTATCTCTTAATTTAATATTATTATTATAGCCCTTTTTATTAGAAAGCTTTATACCTATTATATATTAAAGTTAAAGCCTTTTACTTCTTTACCTTATAAAATAACCTTTTATAAGAGATATTATTAAAGGCTATTATAATATTTAATAATATTATATTTATTATATTATACTTACTATAATTTTATATTATATAAATTACTTTTATTATTATTTTAAAGATATTATTATTAACCTTCCCTTACTAGCCCTTATCTATTATAAGGGTAGTAGTTTTTTTTAAATAAAGTTACCTAGCTTCTTTATAATAACTACTTCTAGTACTTTCTTTAAGGTATTAAATAAGGTAATTAGGTAATATAATTTATATTTTAAGTAATCCTCTTTCTTTAACTTTATTAGAATAATTATATTAGCCTTTTTAAACTTTATTAAATAATATTTAATTCTTAAATAGGCTTAAAAGAAGTATATAAAACTAGGTAGTAGCTCCGTTTTTATTATTTTTAAAAATATATTTAAAATCCTATTTATCCTTAATATTTTATCTTATTTTATCCTATTAATTATTTTATAGACTTCCTTTTTAATAACCTCTATATTTATTATTAAGGGTATATTATATTAAAACCTTTAGATATTACTTAAATCTACTTTTTAAAGTAGAGAGAAGAAGCTCTTTTAAAGGACTTTTATCTTTTTTAAAAATAACTCTACTTTATAACCGTCCCTATTTATTTTAAGGGTAAAGAATGTTAAGAGTTCTTAAAGTAATATACCCTTCTCTTAGTTCCATTTAACTAGTTTTTAGAGTTTATTAAGTAACTAAAATATCTTATATACTCTATTTTAAAAATAGAGTACTTTTACCTTTTTTAATATCCTTCCTTTAATCTTTTAAGCCTTTTATTATACCTTTAAACTTCTTTAATCTCTTTTATAATTATATTTTACCCTAAGTTTTAATACTATCTTTTAAGTTTTTTTATAATTTAATTTTTAAAAGGACTTTATCTTTAAAGAAGGTTTTATTTATAATACTATCTTCTTTATAATTTTTATTAAGCCTTAAAATATTTTAATTAGATATCTATTTATCTACTCCTTAATTATTAACTCCCCTTTTAATAATAAATATTAAAGGGCGCTTATTTACCTTTTAATCTCCTTTAAGTCTATTATCTTTTATACCTTTTATAAGTATAAGATTACTACCTCTACTTTAAAGCTAACCTTAATATAAATTAAAGATATAATTAAAGTTTAATTAAAGTTTAATTTAATTATTTAATAATATTTATTTAATAGCCTTTATTATAAATATTAAATTAAAAGTACTTTTTACTTTCTTTACCCTTTAAGTTATTATATCCTTTAATAAGGTAAGCTCTAGTAAGGGTTAAAGCCCTTTCTTAATATATATCCACTTAGTTACTCTAGCTACTCTCTTATTTTTAATAATATAAAGGGGTTATTTATTAAAGTCATAGACTTTAAGCTAGAGTTATATATATTATGTATTTATAATTATATTAATACTGTCCTGCCTATCTATAGAAAATATAGATAGTTAATTAACTATTAATTGATAGCTAATTAACTGCTTTTCAACTGCTTCTCAACCGGCTTAAAACTAGTAAACCGTTGATAGGCTATTAGATAACGGTTAATTAGCCGAAGATTACCCGATAATTAACCGAAGATTAGCCGCTATAAAAACGTTAAAAAAACCATGTAGAAATAGTTAATTATCTAAGCTAGTTAATAAATAGGGAGGTAATTATAATAAAAATTCTTCTAAGTCCTTAAGGTACTCTATATATATTATATTAACTAGCCTTTATATGCTGAATTCTCTAAACCTTAATTATCCTGAAATAAAGTTTATAGCGTAGCTAATTACTTCTTTAGGGATATCCCGAGCTACCCGCTTTTAGCGCCGAACCTTAAACTTTAAATCTTTATCACGTAGTATCTATAGTTTATATAGGTAATGTAATAGGGTTTACTTATTAGTAATTAACGGTTTAATACTAGGTTTAGTAACGGTTTATTAACTATTAATTAACGGTTTATTCTAATATAAGAACTTCCTAGCCTCCTCTAGTTAAGCCTCTAAATATAGCTTATATAAGGTTTATATAAGGTTTTTACCTGTTAATATGTAGTTTTATTAACGGTTGAAATTCTATTAATAGCCTATTCTAGTTAATTAATAGTTTATTAACGGTTAATAATTTATATAGAAGGCCTGGATAGTACTCTTCCTTCCTTCTTTATAGTTTATATCTCTAAGGAGTATAAGTCTTCTAATATAAATTCAACTCCCTATTTATTAATATTTTAGTATTTATAAATAAAGAAATAAGCGCTTATATCCCTTCCTATTTTATATATTAAGTGAAATACTCTTCTATTTAAAGTATATATTAACTTTATACTCTTTATATATAATAGTTTCTAGATAGCTAGGATATTTATTTATTATATCTCTTTATCCTTTAGTATTATTATTATTATTATTATTATTATAGTCTACTTCCTTTATATATTATATTATATTATCTTTATTACCTTTTAAGCCCTTATAAGAATTCCTATTAAATATTTTATATAACCTAGTCCCTTACCCTTATAATAATTAGGGCCTCTTATATTAATATATCTTTTAATATTTATTAGCTTATCTCTATTACTAAAAGACTAATTAGCCTCTTTAACCTATTTTATAATATTATTATTAATAGTAATATAATTCCCCTTTCCCTTATATCCTCTTTAAAATCTATTTATATTATAACTTTATTAAGGTCTTTAAATCTTATTATAAGCTTCTTCTTCTTTTTTACTACTATTATTATCTACTTCTCTTAAGGCTACTTAGTTCTAGGTATTCTATTACTTATCTCCCTTTATAAAGCTTTTATATACCTTTTTCTCTACTATCTTTTAATAAAGTTTATTAAACTTCTTTACTTTAATCTTACATCTTTATTATTAAGTTATACAATTATTCTTTTTATAATTATTATATCTTTTAACTACCTCTTCTTTTATTTTATATTCCTTTAACTTATATTTATTAATATAAATTCTATATTATATTAGGCTCTTATATTATCCTATTATATACTTATATTATTAATAGTTAAAGTATTATATTAAAATCCTATTCCTCTTCTACCTCTTATACTTTAAAAAGTTATATCCCTTTATTAAGCCCCTCTTAATTACTTTATATATTATATCTAGTATAAGGAGTTTTAATAATAATAAGGCTAATATAGAATCTATTCTACTTTATACGTTTTACTTAGTAATAGCGGAATAGCTTCTACCTCCCTAATACTTTATTATTCTTAATAGCCTTAATACCTTTCTTAATTAATTAATTTATATAAATTAAAATAGTCCCTATTAATATAGTAGTAATATTATATAAAAGGCTTTATAATACTAATTAATTATTTTAAACTACTAAAATATTAAAGCTACCCTTATAATACTAATAATCCCTAAAGTCTTTTAATAGTATAAAGAAGCCTATTTCCTTATAATTAATCTATCTCTATTTATTATTATCTATTAGAATAGTAATAAGCCCTAATAGAATATTCTACTATTATATTTAGGTATAACCTTATATTACTTTAACTTACTAAGTATTAAAGACTTTAATAGCCTCTTTTATTAAATTTTATATAAGTATATTACTTTTTTAGTATTTCTTCCCTAAGATCTAAGAAGCCTTTCTTTAAAAGGAAGCTATTAAGGTAGCTTAATTACTACTACCCCTTAATTATTATATTATTATATTAGTAAATTAAATTTATAAGTTTATTTAAGATATAAATAAAATATATATTTATAAAGTATTAGAGATTATTAGGTATTATATTAATTATATTATTACTTATTATAAGTTTCCTTATAACTAGGGATGTTTAAGTTAAGTAATTAATATATTACCTTAATAAAATTATCCTTCTATCTATTTAATTAGGCTACTAATAGCCCCGCCTTTTAAAAAGTAATTAAATATTTTATTATAAGTATTAAGTATTATTAAAGTCTCTTATAACTCTTATTATATTTTATAAAGTATTAGTTATTATTAATTAAAAATAGCCTTAAGAGATTTTTATTAATTAAAATACTTATTACTATATCTTCTACTCTTACTTTATTTAATATTAAGTTACTTATAAAAATAACCTTAATAATATTAAGTATTATATTACTAAATTTTAATATTAATCCTATAACTTATAAGACTTCTATTAAAGAAGTTATATATAAATAGCCTATTAAACTAGTATAATATCTAGTTATAAGTAAGAATATAGGGTTTATTAAGGCTTAATATACTAAGTTATAAGAAATAATTACTAGTATTATACTACTAGCCCTACTACTAGCGCTAGGACTTATAAATCCTAATATACCTCCTAGAGTACCTTATAATAATAGTACTCCCTACTTTAATCCTAATAATATTAGATATTTTAATCCCTTTTATAATAATAATCTATAAATACCGCCTTTAATATTAAATATACTAGTAAGACTACCTATTTTTATAATATTTATATATTTATAAATTATATTAAGGATATTATTTAAGTAAGGGGTAATATAATTATTTATATAAAGCTTTAATCATATCTTTAAAGAACTACCTAAGGATAGTATATTATTAAGCTTAAAAAAGGTAATAAATATCTTATTACTTATAATATAAATAAATAGTATTATCAATTAATATAATAGTAGAAGGCCTTATATTATATTAATATAAATATATTACTATTAATATATAAGAAGTATATTATATAAGATACTTTTTAATAGAGAGAGCCTTAGAAGTACTCTTAAACTATTATAAGAGCTATTAAGGATTTAAAGATTAAAATAATAAAAGATTATATTCTTCTTATTTTAAATAATCTTATTATAGAATTCTAGCGTAATATCCTTAAATTAAATAATAATATTAAATAATAATAAGTTCTTTACCTTATTAGATTATAAGAAGTATTAATAGTAGAATTATACCTCTTAATATTTAAAATTATCTTAATAAAAATAGTATAATAGGGATTAATCTCTATTTTAACTATTTTGATTTTAATTTTGATTTTAATTTTGATTTTAATTATAATAGCCTTTCTAGTAGTCCCTACCTTTTTAATTATAGTTATAAACTAATAATAATACTTATTATAATAATTAGTACTAAAAGCCTCTACTAGGCTATTAACCCTACTAAGGCTATTAATAGGATAATTAGGGCGTAAATATTTATATCCTTCTAATATAACTTATAAGACTTTAAATAACTATATTAGTATTATTAAATAGGTCTAATTCTTTTAATAGGTAACCCTAATAAAGTCTTTAATTTACGGGGAATTAAAATTAAAATTAAGGAAATTACTTTCCCTTTAAATTATAAGGGGAATAATAATAATAGCCTCTAAGACCTTTATAAGTCTATTAAGCTACTATTAAGGAAGCCTTTATAGGATAGCCTTCTTAAAGCCCTTAAGGTTATAAATAGGAAGGATTATACTAGGATTTTACTTATAAGCCCTTTAATTTTTATTAAAAAGGTTTTTATAAACTATCTTAGGAAGAAACCTTATAATATTATTAAGTATTAATAATAGAAGATATTAAAATAGATAATAATTATAACCTTAGAGATTATTTCTTTATGACTAGTCCTTCTTTAGATTATAAATATTATTACTACTATCTAAGATTCCTATTAAAGAATAAACTCTTTAATTACCTTTATAATTAATACTAGAAGACTACTTTATTAAAGCCTTTAATAATTACTCTATTAGTAGTAGATACTCTAGTAAATATTAAATCTATAAGTTATTTTATAAGGGATCCTACTATAATTATTTTATTAGTAGTAGTTATATAAAGGATAGGTTATACTTTTAAGAACTATTACTATACTATTATAACTATTAAATAGACTACTAATAATAAAGATATTAAAGTCTATTCTAATCTAAGATATATAATATTAATTATAGATATAACTTTTATTCCTACTAGTATAAGGATTAAAACTATATCCTTTAATATCCCTATTAAGGGCTTCAAATTTATTAAAATTATTGTTTTAATAAATTTACTATTATAACTTTCTTTCTTTATAATTTAGTTAATAAAAAGCTTATAATTATATATATTACTAGAGAAATTTATATAAATAATAACTTAAAAGTTTAAATATTAATAGAAGTAGATATTCTTACTTTAAAAGCTATAGTATTAAGGTTTATAGAATAATAAATTACTATTAATAACTATTAAAATATTAAAATGCTAATAAATACTTAAATTTACTCTTTATTAGTAAAATAAGTAATTAAGAATAAGAAAAAATTCTTAATTCTTATAAAGACTACTACCTTAGTAGTAGTTATCTTTAATAGGACTTTACTAAATAATTAAGACCTACTCTTTAAACCTTTATATAATCTTAATCTTAGGTACGCTAGTAGTATATTTACTTATATTATTAACACTTCTCTTAAGAAGGTCTTTATTAAAAATAATATTAATAAGGATATCTTTATTCCTAAGAAGGTAAGATTAGGAATTAGAAAGGAATTTTATTATAATAGATAATTTATAATTAATATATACTATTCTAGCCTTATAACTAGTAGTTAGCGTAATAGTTAGAAGGGTAAATAGGCTAAAATTATTATAATAGCTATTTCATGAATTATATTAACTATATCCTTATTAATTATAATTAATAAGAAGGCTCTTAAAATATTTACTATATTTATTATATTTATTAATTAGGCTCTTTATATAGAATTAAGTACTATTATTAACCCTAGTCTTAAGAAAATACTTAAGAATAGAGTTAGAATCTATAAAGAAGTATATATTATAAATTAATTAACTAAAATTATTAAATTATATTAAGATCTTTTTATAAATAATAGAGATATAATTAATATCCTAGAATAATAATAAATATTAATTCTATTAAAGCTAAATATATTATTTAAGCCTATATAAGTATATCCTCTTAAGTAAAAGGATAAAGATATTATTAATAAGACCTTTAATAAATTTTAAGCCTAAGGAAAACTTATATAATTAGATTAGCTAACCTTATTTAGCTATCCCTACTTTATAATTTAATATAATACTCCTATAAGTAAAAAGGCTATATTATAATTAATATATAAAAGCTTAATAAAATTATAAAGAATAATATATATCTACTCCCCTTATAAGTTAATATAATAGTATTAGTATAGGGTTATTAATATTATAAGATAGTTCTATTAATTCTAAGTATAAATAAAGGATTAGTATAAGCTTATAATAATAAGTTATTAGAATTAAGAATAATTATTTATAACCCTTATAAGTTATTAGGGTTCTCTATTATATATATAATAATAAACTAATATTATACTATAAGAATATTAGGAGTTTATAAAGGCTTATATTAATAATAATATTATCTATTTATATACTTTATAAGAATATCTAAGTTATTTATATAAAGTTTTAAATCTCTTTTATTAAAAATAAGTAAGCCTTTCTTTTATAAAGTTATTTATTAGCTATCTATCTATTACTCTACTAGGATAGTATATTAATAGCCTAGGGATATTTATAATAAAAGAGAAAATTACTACTATTACTTTATTATAATTTCTATAGAACCTAGCTAACCTAGAAATATTTCTTAGATTAACTAATTAGCTCTACTTATTAATTAAGAGATATATATAAAGGGTAGACCCCTTATAAAAAAGAAAGGTTATCTTTAATAAGGGCCTTAATATAGGTATAAAGGGTTATATATAAAAAAGGAAAGTAATTAAAGTAATTTTTTATAAGCTTATATAAGAGGAGCTTAGCGCCTTTTAGGATTTATAAGATACTTTTAAGACTCCCTAATTTCTTATTTACTATAATTATAATAGGGTTTTATATGTAAATTTAAATACTTTAAAAGTAGTAGGATTTATAGCTATTATATACTATATAAAAGGAGATTTTATATAATTATTAAGGTCTTTTATAAGGATTAATATTTAGCTTATTATATTTTTTAGTTATTATCTTAATAATATAGAGAAGAACTATTAGCCTACTAAATTAGAAGTTACTAGTATTATATAAGTTATTAGGAAGGTTTAGTATATAATTAAATTAAATTTATAGGTAACTATTTATAATTATTTATACTAATTATTCTACTACTATTCTAATATTAAAGTAGTCTATCTTAAGAATTATAAGTAAGTATAAATAAATTAAATCTCTAGCTTATATAAGCTTCTTAATACCTTTCTTTATTTAATTTAGAATTATATTATAAATCTAGGAAATTAAATATAATCCCTAATATATTATTAAGACTTTAAATAACTAACTCTATTAAGAATTCTAATTTATTAGATAGGATTCTTAATATTCTTCTTATATCTTATAATAATACTAAAGAATTTTATAGCCTTATAATCTACTATATAATAAACTAGAAAATGCCTATAAAAATTCAAGATTTTTACTTAGGAAAAGTATACTTAAAAGTATAATTTTTTTATTTATTAGTAAGTAATAATAGTTATAAGGTAAATTTAAGTCTAAATATTATAGATATTTATATAAACTTTTATAGATACTAAGACCCCCCTTAAGTATTATAGGAGATATAGGGTAAATATTACTAAAAAATATTACTAAAAAATATTAATTTTAGATCTAAGGGATTATTTATAATAGTTACCTAGTATTAGAGTATTAATAAATAGTTATTAGGCCTACTTATATTATAACTCTATTATAACGTTACTATTTAGGACTAATAGGGTATAACTAAGTATACTATTATTAGATAACTTATTATATTAGTTATTATTAGGAAAAGATATTATTATTATTAAGATAGAAGTATTAAAAGACTAATACTATCTACTAGGTACCTAATTAATTATAGGATATCTAGTATAATAATATTCTATTCTATTAATAACTTCTATACTACTAGACTATTTAATAGAATTCTTAAATTATTATATCCCTTATATTATAATATATCTTTTATACTCTTATAATAACTATTAATAGTCCTACTAGATTTATTATATTAATATAAAGGAATCTATTAGATATAGGAGTTAGTACGACCTAGTATTTATCTAGCCCTTTAAAGTTTACCTAGTAGTATTTAATAAACTAAATAGTAGAATAGCTTATTTTTATTATTAGAAAGTCTAATATTATAGTCTAATATAGAAATTAAACTATATAACTAAGTATAATATTAGGCCGTTTTTATACTTCTAATATTATAATTAATATTCTTATAAGCTGCTAAGTAGCTATTAATAGGATCTAGGCGTTAATAATAAGTTATAACTAATATATTAGGGGTAGTCTATCTATTATATAATAATACCTACTTATATATAATATTTCTTATTATTTAGCTAGATATATATTTAGGAGTTTTAGGCCTAATAATATAGAGGTTTCTCTATCTTATTACTTATAATAGAGCTACGTATAATTAATTATAGCTAAAAGTAGGCCTAGTTTATAAGTTAATACTTATATACTTTATTAATTAGCCTTATAATTTATTAATAGTTATAATAAATACTAGTTAGATAGGGTATTACTTATAAATAAAAGGGGTAGGAATCTACCTATTATTTTCTTTAGATTATAATAGCGTCTTAAATAGTATTACCTTCTCGCCGTTATAGGTACCACTTATAATCTCCCCTTTAAAGATATACTTACTATATCTTATTACTTATAATTAGGTCCTATTATATAGATATAATAGATTAAGGTTTCTTAGTAGTATAACTAGTACGCCTAGCTTAATATATAGCTTATAAGATGGTAGGGAGGGTTTATAAAACCTATAAAAGTACTTAGGGGGGAAGAGTTTATTATCTTCTTCTAATATAATATAATTAATACTCTAGTATATTATTATATTACTAGGGATATATAATATTATCTTAGTATTAATACTAGTAATATCTTTATTAATAATAGTAAAAATAGCCCGTTCTAATAGATAAACCCTTTAAGAGATATTTATCCTAATATTAATATAGATATTCTTAACTAAATTATTAATAGTATTTCTAGGGGTATAATTATATTTCTAATATAATATATCTTTATTAGTAGTAGGGCTTTTTTAGATATTAATATTATTATTAATAGTAAGGAGATTACTTATAAATAGTTCTTTTTTATAATATATAATATCTATTAGGTTAGGATTATTAAGTTATTTATTAATAGTAAGATTTAAATATATAATCTTATTCTAGAAATAGGCCTTCTAAATATACGCCTTAATAACCTAGCTACTAGATCCTCCTAGAATAACTAGAAGTATTTATTAGAAGTTATTATAAAAGTAGACTACCTTACCCCTAAAATAAGCCTAATTATTATTAGAAATATCTTAAAGGCTATAACTAATAGCTTCTATATTATGTTAACTTTATATAAGAGGTTTATCCTAAAAGATAATATAAGCTTACTTAATTAGCTTAGTAAGATTAATCCCCTTCTTAATCTTATATAAGGAGGTAGTATTAGAGTCTAGGGGTATTTTAAATTATAAGTAAGTAGTCTAACCTCCCTATAATAGTATTAATATAATACTAGAAGATACTACTATTAGAGTAACCTTTTACTAGGAATATAGCCTTTCTATAATAGTATTTTAAACTATTATTTTACTAGTCCCCCTAGTACTATTAAGGAAGAATAGTATACTTAGAGCCCTAAATTTATTATTAGTATTAGTATTAATAGCGGTAATAATCTAATTAATAGCGTAGTATTAATTAATATTTAGCCTATTTTATAAGACCTTAGCCTTATTAGAGATAATTTAGTAAGATATTTCTTCCCGTAAAAGTCTATTTAGAATATTATTAAAATTATTAAATAGGATAGTTAGAATAAGTAGGTTATATTAGGCTAGATCTTTAGTATATTTAGGGGTTAATTAATATTCTAATTAGCCGTTAATAAGGTAAAGGGCATACTATTTAGTAAATAACTATTACTTATAATAATTATCTAGGATTTAAAGTATTAAAAAATCCTATTATAAGAGGTATAAGTAGTTATTTAAGATATACTCCTTATATTTATTTTATAAGGTAAGGGCGTTAGTAGGTTAGAGTTTAATCAATATTAATATAAAAAGACTATATAACTTATAACCTCCCTAAAAATCCTTCCTTTTATTAAGGATTTTATTAGTATATTTATTATTTTTAGTTAACTTAAGCTTTATATAGGCCTCCTTCTATCTTATTAGCTAGCCGTCTACTATCTAGAGGTTATTAAATAATATAGCCCCCTTAATATAATAGAGGAGTAGTTAATAATAATAGAGATCCTTAATTTTAAGACTAATAAAATTAATACGCCTAAGAGTTTCCCCCTTTTATATATTTTCTAATATTTATTTCTTTTATTTTATATAAAGACCTTAAGAAAATCCGCGTATCTATAGTCAAGTAAATCCCTTATAATAGTAGGATATTTCCTATTCTATTTTATAAAAGGTAATAGCTAACTATTATTATAAGCTTCCTTAGTAAGATAGTTTATATTAAAAAACTCTTATTAATATAGTCTTATAAAGCTTATTACTATCTATTAGCTTTTATTTAACGGCCTTATTAATAGCCTAGTTATTAGCTAGCTTAAAAAGGGTATACTATTAGTCTAGGAGGTAGATTTATAAATACTTTATATAAGGCTTTATAATACTTATATTAAATAAGAGTATCTTCTAGATAGCCTTAGTAGACCTAGTCTAGTAAGTAGACTAGAACTTAGTATTTTTATCTATTAACTCCCCTTACTATCGCGGCTAGCTATTAGGGGTAGAATTATTATTATTACGCGTATAATTCCTAGTAAGGAAGATATTAGCTTAATTAGATCCCTTATAAATATATTTATATAGATAGAAAATAGACTTAATAGAGCCGTAGATTTTAATATTAATATAGGTACTATATTTCTTTAATAGGTACGGGTTATAAGGAATAACCTACCTATTATTAATAGAGGAATTAGGTTTAGGGGGGCTAATTAGATATTTATAGAAAGGATAACTCCTATTAAGTATAAAAGATATCTCTTAGCGAAAATCCTTTAGAAAAGCCTTATTATAATAATTCTTCTCTTAATTAAAATATCTATTATTAAGGACGCTAGTATAGTAATTATAAACTATATACTATAAGACTAACTTATATAATATATTATTATCCTATTAAGGGGGGATAAATACTTAAATAAGGTTATTAATATTACTAACTATCTAGATCTAATCCTCTTCCTATATAATAAGGAGAATATAAGTATATAGGAGACCTTACTTTTAAAACTTAATAATATAATAGTAGCCTATATAGATATTAAGGATATATTACTTAAGGAGGTCCTTTATTAGCTCCTAGAGCTTCTAATTAAAGATATAAGTAATTAGATTATAATAGTACTCTAATATCTAAGTAGATACTAGTAAGCTCTAAATATTAGGCTACTTAGGATTATATATAAAGGTAATAAAAAATTTAGATTTACCCCTTTTTTAAACTATTATTATAGTATCTTATATTCTCGCTTTTATAATATATAGGCTTCCTAGTATTATTAATAGGAGGATAGTTACCTTACTACTAATATCTTTAAGTAAGATATCTAGATTAATACTAAGCTTATCTATTAGGCCGGAGTAATAATCTATATAAATAGTCTATTAATTTTAATAATACTAATTTAGGTTATTAAGCTCTATTAATATAGCTTTCAGGGATATTATTATATTATAGTACCTATTACCTTCTTATCTAGAGGTAATAAGTATTATATCTACATAGATACTAGTACTTAATATAAGGGGAGGAATTATAAGTAGTAGTAGTAGTAGAGGTAGTAGGCTAGAGAGTAGAGGAGGGATACCTACGTAGGGGTTAGGGAGCCTAGTAGGGGGGAAGGAATATAAAAATAAGGGAATACGCGTTAAAAGAATATTAATAAAGGCCTTAAAAGTTATAATAGTTATATAAAACGCGTTAAAGGGAGGAATAATATATAAAGTAAGATAGATAGTAGGGATAAGGCTTAAATATATAAAGGAGTTTATTATAAAGGTAGACTAATAGCTTAAGGAGGTATATAAATTTAAGAAAATAGTAGAAGAGTAATCTTAGGGAGGGAAGATATAAGGGGGTAAAAGGAGCTAGGCGTAGATAGCTAGCTAAAGCCTAATAGGTATAAAAATAGGTAATATAAGCCCTAGGGGGATATTTATTATAATAATAATAGGTAATATTATAAGGAAGGGATTTAAAGTAATAAATAATAAGAAGGCTAGGACCTTAATAATCTAAATTAAAGATAAGATTAAAAGAGAAATAATAAGGATACTTATTAAAGAGTAGCTACCTTACCGTCTATAGTAGTAGGCTGAATAACCTGTCGAAAAACTGTTGACTATTTATCGACAGGCTATTATCTATAACGATGCTTCTAAATTATCACTAAGATATTATCTTATTAATAGACTGTTAAAATATAGTTATATTTAATAATTATTAATATTAACTAGAAGTTAATTAAGTGGTAAATAAGTATTAAATTCTTGTTCTAGTATTATTAATAGCTTTTTAATAATTTATAAAATTATTAATCTTTAATTAATATTTGATAAATATCATAGTAAGTCTTATTTAATAGCTATTTAACCTAGTATCTTAATTAACTTCCTATTAACTAAGAGGTACCTCTCTTAAGTATTTAGTTAATCTAGTAATATAGTTCCTATTATTATTATACCTGATATATATAGATACTACCTACTCCTAAAACCCGTATAGAAGCCAAATTATAGTATCGTAATAAATATAGCGTATATAAAATCCCGATATTTATTATTAATTCGCTACCTCGCTATTAGGCTTATCTACCTTCTTAACACCTTATAAATAGCTGAAAATATAGTAAACTAAGGTTTAATAAGCTAGAATACCCTTATCCCGTATACCTGATAATAAGTATTCCGTAAATTACTAATTAATATACTAATATTAGTAAATCTATAACTTATTTAAATATAGTAGCGAATTATAATAATATAATATTAGAATTACCTGTATAGATACCTAATATACTAGTTAAGATATAATATAACTAGCTTTAGATAAGCGTTTATTAATAGTTACTATTAGGTAAGGAGATCTTATTATACTTATTTTATATTAGCTAATAATTATCTAAGACTATCTTTAATCTATTAATAGTATTAGAAGCTATTAGGTAAGGAGACTATTTTTATACTAGCTTACCTTAATATCTAAAACTTTCTTAATCGGGTATTAAAATAATAATAGTACTTACTAGGTAACGCCCCGTATCTACCCCTCTATATATCTCCCCTTACTAGTATTATTAGCTATAGCTCTAGCTTATAAGTTAGCTCTAAGATAGATTATTAGGGTTAGTATGAGGCTAGCTAGGGGGTTATAAGCGTTTTATTAGCGTTTTATATAGGTCTACTCTAAAATAGAATACGACTATTAATATTAGCGTACGTGGTTACTATTTTCTTTAATATCTTATTATATACTAAGTAACTTAATATTTAAAGCCTATAGATTATATCCTTAGACCTACTATATTATTAGCTATAGTAGGTATATTCTACTTACAGGTCCTCGCTATTATAGAATATCGCTCTAATATATAGTATTATAAAATAGTGATAGTATTTTAAAATAGGCCGAATTACGAGAAAGTAGTAATCTAGTCCTTATAGACTAGAATATTAAGTAGTAATTAGAAATACTAAAGTATAGAGTAGCGATTAGAAACGGAGGAGTAATAAGCTAGACTCGTGAAATTAAGTATTTATTAGGTATCCTAATATAGTAGTTAATAATAGTTATCGTAAAACCTACTTTCTCTAGAAATTATAAAGGAGATATTAAGTATTACTAATAAGTAGTAAGACTAGTTAATTATTATTATCCCTATAATAAGATTATCGCTTTTCCCTATTCTATCCTATTATTATATTAGTATTCTTATATAAGAAAATCTAGGGAGTAGAGAAACCCTTATATCTAATACCTTATTATTATTCCCTACTATCTCCTTAAATATATTTATCCTAGTTATATATTAATATCCCTACTTAACTATTAAAGTAACCCGCCTACTTTATAGAACTCCTAATATTATCTTATATATCTAGGGGGGTCTAATCTTTACTACCTAATATTAGCTAGCTAGTACCTACCTTACTACCTACTAGATACCTAGCGCCGGTATAGTAGTCCTCTAATCTAGCTCTATTATACGGTAATAGTATATATATATATATATATACCTATAGTATAGAGGTATAAGAGATATAAGAGATAGGTTATAGACTTATATCTTAAGATAGTAGTATTAAGATATAGTATAAGTACGGTTAGTATACCCTATTAGTAATAAGTATAATACTAATTAATAGTAGTAGATTACTTAAGGATAGCTAATTCTCTTATAATCGCTATAATACTTTATATATATTAGTAGTTAGTATTTATTAGGATAATAGAAATAGACTAACCGCGTCGAGTCGGTACTTTGAACTCGAGTCGGGTACCCGACTTAAGTCTTGGCGATTCGATACTAAAATCTAGTACTAAGTACCTCGAGTCGGTACCAAGGTAGGTACTAAGTACCTCGAGTCGGTACCTAGGTAGGTACCAAGTATTAGTACTGAAGTATTAACTCGAATTACTAAGATATTTCTTCTAGTAATATTTTCTATTTTTAATAGTATTTCTTACTATATTTTCTATTTTTTTTCTAATTATTATTATTATTATTACCTAGGGAATTCTTAATAGTAAATAAGGTAATATAAAAAGGTAATACATATCCCTAGGAAAACTATAACTATAATATTACTAATATTTTCTTCTTATAATAATATTTACTATTATATAAAGGATTTATTACTATATTACTAAGTATTATTATTATTATTACCTAGGTAATTCTTAATAGTAAATAAGGTACTAAGAAAGATAATAGCTATTCCTATAGAAATAATAACTATAATATTAATAATATTTTCTATTTATAGTAGTGTTTACTATTATATCTATAATTTACTATTATATTACTAAGCACTATTATTATTAACACCTAGCCTAACCTAGGTAATTCTTTAAGGTAATGTAAAAAGGTAATGCATATTACTAGGGAACTAAAGGGGGTATTAAAATTCTAATTAAAAAAAATCTATTTTTAGTATAGGGGTAATTCTAGAAAAATTTCGGGGTTCCTTACTATTTTATTAGGGGCTTGGCGTCTTAGCGATACCTTGGCGATTTAAGTCGGGTTAACCCGATTCGCCAAGGTATCAAGGCCTTAGCGAGTCGGTACCAATAGCTGGTACCGAGTATTTCAGTCGGTACCAAGACCCTAACCCGAGTATTCGGTCGGTACCAAATCTTAGTACCGAATCCCGACTCGACGGTTAGTCTAAATAGAAATAGGAATTAAAAATGGATATAGTAATAGAGATAGAGATAGTAGTTAGGGAAGGAGATACTAATTAGTAATAGAGTAAAGATAGAGATGGCAATTAGTAATAGAGAAGGTAGTTAGTAATAGAGAAGGTAGTTAGTAATAGAGAAGGTAATTAGGAATAGAGAAGGTAATTAGTAATAGAGAAGAGATAAAGAAGGTAATTAGTAAAAGAGGTAGAGAAGGCAATTAGTAATAGAGAAGAGATAAAGAAGGTAATTGGTAATAGAGAAGAGGTGGAGATAGTTATAGAGAACTATTAGGGACCTGATATAGACCTGAATAGTAATAATATTATTAGTATAAATAGAATATTAACTATAGTATTCTAGCTAAGAAGCACGAATCTAGTATATATAGGTGCCAAGCCTGAATGGCGCTAAACCCTATTAGGCTATACCTGGCTAATATATACTAGTTCCGTGACATTACCCCCTCCTCTAAATAGCAGCGTCTACGATGCGCTTAAACTATTCCTTCCCTCCTCGGAGCTAGTTAATAGCTATATCAAGCGACGACAGCATCTAGTATATTAACAGGATATATCGTTATGGAATAGTTGTCGCCTAAGGTAGGTTAGTGAATAGTCGCTAACGTAGTCTTAGCGCTTTTCGGAAAAACTCTTTGAGGTTTTAACTCATGAAATGGAGTCGATTGAACGTATATTCAGGTCCTGTAACAAATGTCATATGATCTCGTGACATTTCCGTGTCGTCGTCGGTCTAGTGGTGTGGAGCCATTTGCTCCGCAAGGAAAATCCATGAAAAATCCATATTCCTATTAATAACACCCTTCACCCTCACAGTATATCGTCGCTGCAGGAGACCCTAGAGATGAGACGCCTATGTTATCCGTCTATCCCACTGTCGTTCTCTAAGCTCTTCTCCGTCAACCCAGCTCTGCATTTACCGTGAGGGTTTCCTTGTATTTTATACGGTAAACATCACGTAGACTACGTAAGCGTGTGTTTTCAGTCTTGAGTTGCCGGAGCGATGGTCCGGTCTTATTATCTGAGTCATTAGCTTAGAAGTCCGTCATTATGTTAATGGTCAACTTTTCTTGGAAATCCCTAGCGGCCGACCAGTTGGTAGGTAGGTAGGCTAGTGGTAGGTCTGGCGATTAGTAGGTAGGTAGGCTAGTGGTAGGTCCGGCAGTTAGTAGGTAGGTAGGCCAGTAGTAGGTCTGGCGATTGGTAGGTAGGTAGGCCAGTAGTAGGTCCGGCAGTTAGTAGGTGGGTAGGCCAGTAGTAGGTCTAGCGATTGGTAGGTAGGTAGGCCAGTAGTAGGTCCGGCAGTTGGTAGGTAGGCCAGCCAGTGGTAGGTCCGGCAGTTAGTAGGTAGGTAGGCCAGTAGTAGATCTAGCAGTTGGTAGGCCAAGGTAGGTTTGGCAGTTGGTAGGTAGGTAGGCCAGTAGTAGGTCTGGCGGTAAGGTAGTAAGCTTACAGTTGCAAAAGCAAGCTTACTGCTAATAAGGATAGTTAATATTATGTCAGGGACCCGATGTGGACCTGAATAGTAATGATATCGTTGGTATAAATAGAATATCAACTATGGTATTCTAGCTAAGAAGCACGAATCCAGCATATATAGGTGCCAAGCCTGAATGGCGCTAAACCCTATTAGGCTATACCTGGCTAATATATACTAGTTCCGTAATAGAACTATATTTTAGGTGATTCGACGATAATAGCAGGTATATATAAAAATCTGAATTCGCGACTATAAAAATTATTCTTAATTTTATAATTACACCTTAGTTATATTTATTATTTATTAAGGCGAAGAATATTTATATAAATTAAATATTATAATTTAGATCTAATAAGAGGATTTTACCTCCCCTCTTTAAGTACTTTCCTCCTCCTTCTTTCTTAACCCGCTTAATATATATAATATAGTACTTCTAGTAACTAATTCCTTATAAGCTAACTACTTTTATATTATATAATATCTTAAGATATAGTATTTATAGTATAGGGTTAAGCTTAGGCTAATTAAAGTCCTTAACTATTATTAGATATATAAAGAGCTGAGGTCTATTATAAGAAAGCTTATATAGTAATACCCTATTAATTTATCCTAGCCTAGATAATTAGATAGTTATAAAGTTACTAATCTAAAAGTTAATTCTATATTTAGATTCCTTATAAAGAAAATTAGTATTATTAAATATTATTATATAAAATATTTAAAGTATAGAAAGGCTATATTTAGGAGATAAAATATTATTACTATACTTATCTATAAAGGCTAGCTTTTTATACTACTATATTCCTATCCTTTATAAAAAGGTAATATTAGGCTAGTAGTAGTCGATATTATAGGCTTCTCTTAGTATACTTATAAAGGGATAGTTAAACTCTAACTAACTAGGTTATAAAGGCTAATTAAGGTAATTCTATATAAAAGATCTTAATAGATAATTTATTACTAGTAGCTTCTTATATATCTTATTATTTATAATTATAAGTTATAAGTTATTTTACTTAGCTTTAGTCTATTTAGATATTAGTAGAAGTATATTAAGAAGGTTAGGATACTACTTATAAATTATTATAAGCTGTATTATTAAACTTATATTACTTCTTATAAATAACCTGGGGAGTATAAAATAAACAGTCTAGTATATAGCTTCCTTTATTAATAGTACCCTTATTACCTTATAGAAATTAGTATTTAAGATATCTACTTTAAAGCCTTAATACTTATCTTTACTAGAAAATATAGTTATATTATTAGGCGTAGTATATTTAGAAGTAATATTATTAAAATATAAACTAGTATAAATATTTAATCTTAATATAAAAGTATAATATACGGCGGCCTTCTTTAAGATTCTACTATTAATTAAAAAGGATTTTATAAGTATATTAAAATCTACCTAATTAATATACTATAGTTTACTATCTTTATATCTAGTACTAACCTTAGACTTTTTATCTAAGTTATCTTAGGATATAGCTAATAAAATAGGGAGCTCTCCCCTCTTAAACTCTAATACTAACGCTAGAGCCGTATACTAGTAAAATTATCAAAATACCTTTCTAGTAGTATAAAGAATAATTATTAGATTATCCTAATCTTATTAGTTTATATATTATAATAGTATAATAGTATTACTCTTTACTATCTATATATAGTATTAGATAATAGAATTAATAGTATCTAAGTTTAAACTTAGATAAATTATAACTTTCACGGCTTTAAGGAAGAGGGGTTAGATATATTATAATTATAACTAAGTATATAATAAGACTAGGGTAATTATTAATAGTTAAGTATATTCCTATATCCTATAGCTTTTAAAGTAATAAGTAGGTAATTATAATCTACCTTATAAGGGCGGGAAAGGGAAGGTCCTAATCTCTATAATATAGGTATTAAAGCCTAGTTATAAGTGGAGTAGGGGATGAGGTTTTCTTCCGTAGATTACGGTTTCCTCTGGCAAGTTAGATATAGACCGCCCTTATTAGCTCTGAGTAGCTAGATAGTAGAGTATGAAATACAAATACAAATATAAATACAAGCCTAGTTATATAAGGATAGTATTAATAAGGTAGTACTAAGCTTACTTTATAATACCGGCGAATTTAGAATACACTATATTTATAAGCCTTAATTAGATTATATCTAAGGCGGGAGTAATATAGACTAATATAGTCTACTTAGTAGATATATTAAGAGATTTAAGAAATATCTTTAACTTTATTAATAGTAGAATCCTAGTATATTTTTATTTAAATATAACTCTATAATAATATTAAGTATTAAGTAGAATATTAAATATTAGTTCCGATTTCTATAGCTTTATAAGTAGGTACTTCCTATAGCTTTAATTTACTAGAGGAGAGCTAAATCCTAAATTCTCTATCTATTATTTTATATTACTAGTAAATACTATTATAAATATATATAAGGTCTAGGATATATTATTAATCTTAATACTAGGTAAGCCCTTATTTAGTACGGCGAGTCTAGGTTTAAGGACCTTAATAATATCCTTAAGACTACTTCTATAAGGTCTAAGAGCTAAGGGAAGGATATTAGCTTATTACTTTCTTTCTTACTAGTTAAGTCCTACTATTATAATATATATACTTATAATAGAATAATATATATTATAATAGAGTCTAAACGTATTAATAAATATTAATAAGGGAAGGTAGGTAGTAGGGGACTTAGTAAAGCTAAGTAGATAACTTTAACTATATATGAAAAGCTCTAATTCTCCCCGTAGAGGAGCTAATTATATTAGTAGCTAAGTATTTATAGTATTACTATCCTATATTATTCTTATAATAAATTTACTTCTATAAGCGGCGAGATTACTAGATCTAGGACCTTTATATTTATAGTTAAAGAGAATATTAGTCTTCTAGTAGAAGACTTACTACTAACTAAGATACTTAAAGTCTTTATCTAGTAAAAAGAGCTCTCTAGCTATAGATTATAAAGATATTAAGTAGTTATCTTATAAAATACTAAAATATAATAATAGTAAAAGAGGATTTATAATAATAGTAATAGCTCCTTATATAACCGCTCTACTAGTATAGTCTTTACTAACTATAAATATACGGCCGAAGTAATATTTAGAATTCTAATACTAGTATTAAGATTATATATAATGATAATAGATATAATTAGAAGGTAGAATAGCCTATTAACTCTAGTTAATTATATATTTACTAGAGTATAATTTAATTAAAGTAGCCTATACTATAGAATAGTAGAGTTTACTTAGCTAATCTATAAAATATATAAGGCTAAAATAGACTTTATTATAAAATAATTAAGATAATAATATAGTCTTAAATAGGTAGACTAAATTAAAGAAATATATTATTTTAGTAGCTAGCTTATTAATATTCTTAACCCCTTATATAGGAAGGTATTATACTATAACTAGGACCTCTTATTTTTATAATTTTATAACTAGTAGTTACTAATATATATACTTTTTAATAGTACTAATTATTTTAGGAAGATCCCGTAATATTTTAATATTTTATAATAGCCTAAATACTTCTATTAGACTCTAGTAATTATATCTACTTATACCTATAACTTAATACTATAGACTAAATACTATAATAAATAGATCTAGCTTAATTAAAGATCTTATATATAAGACTTCTTATAAAAGATCTATAGCGGAGGCTTAACAGCTAGGAGGCTATATATAATTAGTCTTATTATCTTCTTCTTCTTCTTCTATAGCTTAGTCTAACGCTAGCTTATTAAAATCTTCTATAAACTCTATTATAAGTAGCTCTAGCTCTAGTAGTATATTATCTAGTACTAGCGGATCGTCTAATAAATTAATATTATTATTATCCTAATCTTAATTAATAATATTATTAATTAGATTATTAGGTCTAGCGTTATTAATTAAATTAAATAAATTATTACTAATATTAATATATACTATTAAAATTAGTACTATATATACTCTACTTAAGAATAGAACTAATAGTTCCGCTAGTTATAATAACCTTATCAAGGACTATAGGATATTTATATAGAATCTACCTATCTAAGATAGATCTATCCTTAATCTAATTAGCCTTAATAGGATTATCTTCTATCTATAACTTTATAACCCTCGCATATTTCTAGCTATTTATAATATAGAAACTTAACTTTATAACTATTTATTAAAGATCTAGGATTCCTCTTTATTATAAGAAGCCTAATAAGCTATTTATTAGGTAAGATATTAGAAAGGTATTAGGCCGTAGAAAGGTAGGGAGCTAGCTATATAGTAGAAGGTATAATAGTATAGTAGATAGCTTCACGTACTAATATTAAATAATACTAAAGATTAAGTAATTAGTAGAAATAAGAAATTATAGAATTTTACTAGGTTATCCTAAGGCCTATTAAGAGGCCCTAAGTTATATTATCCTATATATATAAATTCCTCTAATTACTATTAATATAAATTATTAGTATACTAGAGAGAAATAGGGAAAATATCTTACTATTAAAATTATTATAATATCTATCTTATACTATTTATATAATTATCTTATTAATAATATCTCCTAGATATTATCTAATATATCAGCTAAACTATTAAAGCTAACCGCCTTATCTACTTATTATAACCGCCGAGCCTAGTACTACTAGGAAAGTCTAGGAGTAATTATACTATTTACTACTAGGTATAATAGCTACTTAATACTATAGAAATTATAGTATCCCTAGTAGTTATAGATAGATCCTCCTACCTTAGGTAGATATATAGCTTATTATATAGGCGTATATAAAGTATATATATATAAAGGATAATATTAGGATAGTATATCTAAGGGATTATATTAGATATAATATAGTATAGAGACTATAATAGGGAGTATTAGAATCTTATAAGAGGAGTTATAGGTATACTACTTAATATATATAGTATAGTTAGGATCTATATATAGAGCTATAGATATTAGTGAAATAGTATTAATATAGGGATTAGTAATTAAAATTCCTAAGGTAAAATATTTTCTAAGGTAGTACCTTGCCGTAGTCGCGTTACGCGTATTAATTTAGAGCTTTAGAATACTATACCTATCTATTCTCTACCCCGTACCGCCCCCGTAATCCCTATTTTAATAAACGTTCTCTATAATATTAATTCTCTATTATATTTTCGTCTCTATTATTTTTCTTCTCTATCTCTATAATAGTTAATTCTTAGTAATTAAATCCTACTAATAGTTAGTACTCTATTATAGGTAGTTCTTTAAAGATATCTATAAGACTAATATCTCTAAAGCTATTTATAAAGAGGGACTTATATAAGACTACTACTAAGCCTACCTTATAAAAGAGGAAATATATTAAGTAGAATAATATTAAGACTATAGATAATAATAATAAACTACCTCTAATCCTACTAGTTCCTAAGAAGAGGAAATAAATCCCTAATAATAATAATAAGGACTCTAGTTTTATTTTACTAAAGATTAATATAAGATAGAAGCTATTTACTTTAATAGTTAGTTTAAAGCCTCTATTAATATTTAATACTACGCTAATTATATTTCTTAGAGTTATAATATAATAGAGGATAATAATTACGGAAACACGGGTAATATTAATAACAGGTAGATAGATAATAATAAGGAGCTAGATAAGATAGTAGAGAAAGAGCTTTAATAATATTAAAAGAATAATAAGAAGGCCTCTACTAGTAGACTACTAATATAAGATACTACTAACCTTAATAGACTAAGTAAATTTTTAATAGATATATAAAGTAGTCTAAGTAACCTTTAAGATACATATTAAATCTAATATATCTATTATTTTATATTATACCCTAAAGCCCGCCTAATCTAATATACCTAGGGTAAGGAGATTACCCGTTATAATTAGGAATAGGAGCTTTTAAAGACTAGGATTAATAACTATTACGCTAATTAAAAAGCCCGATCTATTAGGTATATAAAGGTATATTCCCTAGCTCTATTAATTTAAGATTAGAGCTAATAGAGAGTATAATAGTAATTAGTAAAGTATTTTATTAAGGATAATTTATAAGGTTAAATTAAATAATATATAGATCTTAAGATGCTAGTTAAGCTATTTAAGAATAAGTATTTAACTAGTTCTTTTAAGTTTATTTTTAACTTTATAAAAAACCTTATTAATATTCTAGAGATAGTCTAGAAATTCTAATTATAGTATATCTTCTTTAAGAGTTTATACCTATATTAGACTTTATTAATTTTCCTATTTTTAACTTCTTAATAGCTATCTTTATTAATTTTACTACCTAGTATAAGCTAGCGTTTAACTAGGATAATAATCCTTCTCTACCTCGCGACTTATTATATTAGTATAAAATACTTTTATATTAATTTTATAAGATAGGTATATTAGATTACTTTAAGGGTCTAAATATAAACAACCTAGTAGTATAGGAGTCTAAGAATAAAAAGACGGCTGTAGTAGATAAATCTATTACTCTACTAGATAAGGGTAAAGGTTATATATTCTATAATAGTAATAATAAGAGTCCTACTCTAGTAGCGGCGAGGCGTTAATCTATACTCTTTCTATATTATTACTCTAATCTATAGTATAGAGAAGCCGTAGCTCTCTTTAGCTAAGTAATAGTACTAATAGATAATAGGGATAAGGATAGGACTAGGACTAGGACTTTAGCTTCTCTAGCTTTATAGTAGGCCTACTTATAATATTTATAATATATGGAATATTTATAGCTAGCATTCTACTTTTATAATTCCCTATATAGTAAATAGTACTTACCTTATAAAGATTTTATCTTATTATATTATTTAATAATAGTAATAAGGGCCTTAATATAATAGTACGGTATTAGAGCGATAGATTATTACCTCTATATTTAATAGTTAGTTAATAAAATATTAATAGAGGTTTAACTAATTCTTAATAGAGAGTTAATAAGGCTAATTACTTAAAAATAACATCTTATTAACTACGAGCTAATAGTAAATCAACTATAAGACTACATAGCGTTAGTACTAAGGGCTAGTTACCTAGAAATCGACACTTTACTAGACGCTAAGAGAGGCCTCCTAAGGTAGTTAAGAGGTTTAAGATAATTATATTCCTAAGGATATAAAAGATTATAATAGTAAAGTACCTAGTTAAAAGTAATTTAATATTATTTATAATAGAGATAAAGGTAAGGGAGGAGCTAGAGGAGAATAATAATTAAATAAGGAAGGTATATAAGTTAATAAAGGTATTAAGATAGACCTTCCTAATTATAATATATAAGATATCAAAGAAGGTAGTAGATATATTAAAATAAAAGGAGGTAAAGGAAGTAATTATTTAATAGAATAAAAAGAACCTCTTAGGGTTAAAGATTATAAAGGTAACTTAGTTATAAGTAGTTATATAAGAGAGGAGAGAAGGAGAGGTAGAGAAAGAGAGAGTCCTACTACTATTAAAGCTCCTTATACTAGAGATAATAAATAAAGTAATTAAAAAGGGCTTAATAAAAGGGTATAACCTCTTAAAGTATAAGAGGTAGGAGAGGAATAGGGTTATAATATAATACTTTAACTGCTAGTAATATAAGTATATAATAAGATATTATAAGAGCTTAATATAATATAAAATCTATATTAATAGGTATAACTTAAGGGAATATAAGGTAAAAGAAGGGGAGATTAAGAGATATAATAATTATAAAAAGAATAGTTATATAACCTAGGAGTAAGGGTATATAATTAAGGTAAGGGAGTTAAATAAGCTCTATTAAAAAATAGTAGAAAATAAGAAGAAGTTATATAAAGGCTTTATAAGAGGAAATAGATAATAAGATACCTAGAAGTAACCTTAAAGGGAGTGGATAATAATAGTAATAAAGAAGAGGAGGAAGCTTATATTAGGGTTTAAAGACTTTAATAAGGTTATAATATAAATAGGTTCTTAAAGAGATATAAAGGAAAGGGGAATTATATTACTACTAATAATAATATTATAAAATAGGTTAGGAAGGCTAATTACTCTCTAAGTAATAGAGATAAGCTAATAGATATTAAAAGAAATACTAGTATAAGAGGCCTCAATTATTAAGGGAGTAGAGGTTATAAGGGATATCTAATAGAGATCCTTATAAGGATATAAAAGATAATAAAACTATTATAATATAATATATAAAGGGAGTAGATTATAATAATATTAATACTACTAGAAGATAAAGAGGTATAATAAATAAATATCCTAACTATTTTAGAGTTATTATATATAAAGAGGACGGGTTTAATATATAACTTAAGTAAATATTAAAATATTAATAAATAGGGAGTTAAATTTTATTAAAATATACTCTTAGTAAGGAAGGTTTACTAAGATAACTAAGTATAGAGTCTTAGTATATATAGATAGATACTTTTATAGTCTTAGATAAATTAACTAAGTATTCTACTCCTACTATTTTAATAGGTTATAAGCCTAGATATAAGGTATTTATTTAAATTACCTCTTATTTAACCTACTAGCTTATTAATTAAGTATATAAAGTCTAGGGCGTTATATAGGCACGTTATATAATATATATACTATATTATAAAGTATAAGTAACCCTTAATCTTTAACTAATAAGTAAGCTTACTATATAATAATTAATTAATTAAAGAAAGTTAGGGGAAGCCTTAAAGCTTAAAGTTATAATTTCCTAGCTACTAGGATTCTTTTAAGGAAGTTAGTACTACTAGGTTTTTCTTTATAATAGTACTTACTAATTAGCTAAGTATATTAAATAATACTAATTCCGCCTATATAGAACGCTAACCTACTTAGTAGGATAAATATACTAGGGTAATAAGAAAGGAGATATAGCCTTAATCTACTAAGTAAAAATAATATTAAAACCACTTTACCTACTTTAAAAAACTACTTATAAGATAGCTAATATAGCTTTAACTAAGTAGTTACTAGTATACTTTAATACTACTACTACTTATAAACCTTAAGGTAAAGGTAAGGAACCTCCTATTAAGCTAAAGGTTAAAAGAACTAGATTATTAGCCTATTATAATAACTCCTAACTATTTCTAGTATAAGATATAATCTCCTAGCCCCCTTATCATATAATAGTTACTAAGATTATAAGGTATAAATACTATAAAAGGTAGCTAGATCCCCTATTTTTTCTAAAATAACTATCTTCTAATCCTATTATAATTCTATTAAATAAAGATATTCTCTTAAGTAATTCTCCCTTATCTTCTAGTACTTTAAGCCTATTATTTATAAGCTCTTCCTCTACTTCTAGCCTAATATAAATATATTAGCCACCTATCTTTCCCTTAGATACTACTATTAAAGAGTTTAAGTAATAGTAGAATAAAACTTATTAAAATTACTATATCTTTAAGCGTAATTTTTAAGGTATAATATTATACTTAATAAGGTAGCTAGGTAATATAAATATAAATAATTTAATTAAAATAGTTAAGATTATATACCTTAATACCTCTCTAATAATTCCCCTTCTTTAAGTAACTCTACTTAAGAATTATCCTTTAAAGCCCCTAATAATAATAATCTTTTTAGTACTACTATTAACTTAGAGCTACTTAATTTAAACTAACCCTTTAAAGCCTATACTTACCCTTATAAAAAGTAATATTAAAAGAAAATACTATTATTATAAATAAGATTAAGAGCCTACTACTTTATATTAAAAAGCTTAAAGGACTAGAAGGGCTTTAAGTATAAACCTAAGAAATATATAAGTACTTAATACCTACCTACCTTTTTAAATTCTATAAGGTAGACTAGGTTATAGCCCCTATTATTCTAGCTCTCCCTAATTATCTAATAATTAATAATATTAAAACCTATAAATCTACTTCTAAGGAGCTAGTTAAGTAGAAGCTTAAGTATAAATTAGCTATTAATATTATTAAGAGCCGTTTAAGTAATAATCTCTTTATTAATTATAAGGATATTAAAAATACTTATATATTATAAGAAGCCCTTAAGACTAATAATAAACCTATAAGCTCTAGTACCCTTAATAACTTATACCGCTAGCTACTTAAGCTAGACCTTAGTTAATATAAGGATATTATAGATTTTATAACCCGCTTTAAGTCTCTTTATAATAAAATTATATTAATATCTACCTATTTAAAGCTAGAAATAAACTTCTTTATCTTCCTCTTTTATACGGGTCTTAATAAAGCTTATAAAGGGTATTTTATATATTATATCTAGACTTATAATCTAATAAGTAAGACTAATATTACTAAGCTAGCTTATTCCCTTAAGTATACTACTAGGCGCTTTATTTAGATAGTAATTAACCCTTTAACTAACTAGGAAGAATTAAATTTTATTATAATAACTACCTATACTCCTACTACTATTAGTCCTACTATTCTAATTAAAAATTAAAATAGGGCTATACCTAGACTTAATACCTAGCTTATTTAAAAACTTATTAAATATTAAATATATTACTATATATATTATTATACTTAAAGGGAATACTTTAAGCTTAAGAATAATAAGCTACTAGTAAAGAATAATATTAATAGTAGTAAGGGAAGAGGTAATAGGGCTAAAGGTAAAATAAATAGGGGGAAATAATCCTTTAAGGATAAGTCTAATAATAAGCCTAATAAGAAACGCCGCTATAATAATAGTAACTTTAAGGCTAAAACCTACGTAGCCTTTTAAGATAATATTAGTATAGCTTTTACTACTAAATTAAATACCTAACCTAAGAAGTAGGTATTTAATACTACTTACTTAGCCTATTTAACGCCCTCTTATATAAGTTTTATTAAATACTATTTACTTAATCCCTTACTAGATAATATCTAACCTATTAAAGGTATTATAGTATTTACTACCCTTTTAATATTAATAAGGTCTATATTCCTATTATAATAGATAGGAAAAGGAAGGACTTAATTCTTACTAACTACTTTTATATCCTTAAGTTACTTATTAATTTAATCTTATAAGGATAGCTCTAATATACCTTAATACCTCTTTAAATTATTTAAAATAGTATTAAGATTAGTAAATAAGGTATTATAACTTAGTTATAAGATAATAACCTTTATTACTTATATATATAAAAGTCTCCTTATATTATACTATCTATAAAGATAGTATTATAAATATTTATTCTAGTATTAAAAATACCCTATTTCCCCTTTAAAGGGGTTACTAAAGTCCCTATTAAGGTTACTATACTTTATATTATATTAAGGTAGAAGGAGTAGGCTAATCTAATAAATAATATTATTCCTACTCTAAAATATTTAGACTTAAATTTAAAGTTAGACTCCTCTAGCTTAAAAGGCTAAATTAATAATAAAACCCTTAAATTATAATATACTTATATAAGCTATTTAAGTTATTAAAATATTAAGAAACTTACCTATCTCTTTAAAGGGATTAACCTTATTAAAGAACTTATTAATAAGGATTTATACCTATTATATATTATTTAAAAAGTAAAGTAGGTACTATATAAAGCTTATATCTAACTAGAAAGAAGGTCTCTTAACCTTATTTATAATAATATCTTAGGCCCTTATACCCCTAGAGGTTATAAAGGAGGGTATTACTTTATTATATTCCTTAATAATTAAGATAAGTAATCTAAAGTAAAAGTAGTAAAGGTAAAAAGTAAGATCTTTAAAGCCTTTAAATACTATTAAGCTTATAATAAATATAGTAATATTATTATAAACTACTTAAGGTCTAATTATAATAATAAATATAAAGATTATAACTTTAATTCTTATTATATTAATTATAATATCTTATAAGAGCCTATAATCTTAAGAAACCTTAAAAGTAATAAAGCTATTAAATATCTAGGTTAAACCCTCTAATTTATAATAAGTACTATCTTATAAGATATAAGTCTTAATATAGACTTCTAGCTTAAACTTATCTTTATAACTAACTATTTATAGAATAGGAGTTTTATATCTAGTTAAAAGCTTATATTATATAAAGCTTATACTAGCTATTACCCTTATCTCTCTTATATTAAATATATTAGAATAAAGGGTTATATTAACTATTAAAAACTAGCTACTAGCTAGGGTTATAAAAAGGATTAAGTTAAATTTAATACCCTTATTAATTTTAAGGGTAACTATATTTATAAAATATTAATACCTAATAAGTAAGTTATTAGGGCCTTAAAGGTTACTTAGGGAAGGGAGAAGAATAGCCTACTCCTTATACTACCTATTATTATTAATCCCCTAACGCGTAAAGGACTAATAATAAGGGAGTATAATATTAATAAGTATTATCCTATTAATACCTTCCTACTTATAAATCTAATAGATATTAATAAACTTATTTAATTAATATAACTAAGGCCCTTAGTAATAGATCTAAGGCTAGAATTAATAGGAATCTAAACCCCTTAATCTATAAAGTCCCCTTTAATTATAAGGACGCTAGTAACTCCGCCCTTAGCCTCTAATAAAACTTTATAAATAGATAGTATATAGCCTAATTACCTATATCTTATCCCTTAAGATCTATTACTAGATATCTACTTATATTATATTATAGTATTTAAAGCTATTAATTAAGAATCCTATAAATCTAAGATATTTAAGGAAGTTATAATTAATTATACCTATTAAAAGTAATAAAAGGCTAGTATAATAGATAAATTTAACTCCTTTATTAAAAATAATACTTAGGAGTTAGTTAACCTATTAAAGAATTAGACTACCCTTTATAATAAATAGGTCTATACCTTAAAATATAGCTTATAAGGGGAAATTACTTACTATAAAGCTTACTAGGTTATTTAGGGGGTTTAAATAATATAAGGGACTAGATTATAATAAAACCTTTACCTTTATAATTAAGCTTATAAGTTATAAGGCTATTTTCGCCCTTACTACTACTAAAGATTAAGACCTAGAATAGATAGATATTAAGATAGCCTTCCTTTATAAATATATAAATAAGGAAATCTACATAGAATAACTTATAAGGTATAATAATTAATACCCTAGGAAGGTATATAAATTAAATAAAGCCTTTTATAAATTAAAATAGTTATTATAGGTTTAATATAACTACTTTATAAAGTATATAAAAGAGATTAGCCTTAAATTTATTAATATTAACTTTAATATATTTATTAATATCTCTTTAAGTACTATTATTACTCTTTATATAGATAATATACTAGTTATAAGGCCTTTAAAGCCTAAGATCTAGTAGATTAAAGACGCCCTTAGCGCTAAATTCTATATAACTAATTTAGGCCTATATAACTATTACCTTAATATAATAGTAACTTAAGATTAGGTTAATTAGATATTATAATTAGGATAAGCTACCTACGTAGAATATTTCCTTAGGTACTATAGAATATAGGAGTTAAAGCCTATTATAACCCTAATAGAAACTACTACCTAGCTTCTACTAGCTAAGGACGGGTATATAATACTATTAGACCTCCTTAAATAGTACTAGTTAGCAGTTAGTATTAAAATATAGGGTTCTACTAAGACGCTAGTATACTTAATAATATATAACTAAGTAGTCTCTTAGTATCTATACTTAGTTCTTATATATCTAGACTTAGTAACCTAATTAACTATTCTACTATATATTTTAATAGGTTATAAGCCTAGAGGTATAAGTATTTATTCTAATTATAATTATTACTTATCTTATCCTAGCTAATATAGTATTAAAGCCTTAGTAGCCTTTAGTACCCTTTAATAAGTTAATAATTACTATTACTACGTATATTACCTAGAATTCTTTAACTTCTTATTAAAGTACTTAGCTTTTACTATTATAAGTAACCTTAAATAAATAAGTAAACTTAATTAATTTATAATTATAGGGTCTAAAGACTAGTTATAAGGGCTATTATAATATTATTATTAGTATAAGCGCTACTAAGTAACCGTACTTAGCCCCCTAAATAAATACTTACTTCTAACCTTATTATTATAATAAATATTAATTCTATAAGTAGAAATCCTATTAATACTCCCTCTATTAAGCCTTCTTAGGTAGACTACTACTACCTTATATTTAGGGAAAGAAAGATACTTCCTCCTCTTAAATAATTATAATAGATACTATTTTCTATAGTAATCTCTACTTTATTATATTACGCCTTTTAATATTATTTAGCTACTTCCCCCTAGAAAAATCTCTTTAAAGGAGGTTAGGCCTAGGAAAAATCTTTATAAAAGGAGGTTAAGCCCTTAGCTATCTTAATTCTTCTAGATCTTATTAGGTAACTATTAACTACCTAACTAGGCCTAGAGCTAGCTTTTCCTACTATTATAGATACTAGCCTAGCTATTTTTATTAAGTTAGCCTCCTAAAGTTTATATCCTTAAGAATATAAGGATAGCTTATTATAATAAATAACTTATTAATCCTCCTCTTATTTCTAAGTTAAACTAATTTAAGTTAATACTCCCTAAATCCTATTTTAATTCTAATATCTTAGTAGCTATCTATTAATATTCTAGGTTAAAGTTCTTCCCTTACTTACTAAAAGCTATTATAAAGGAAATTAAGAAGCCCATTATTAAGGAAGATAATAATAATTATAAACTATTATAATTACCTTTAAGTTATAATAATTCTAAGTTAAAAGCTAGTAAACTATTATTAAATATTCCTAGTAAAACTATTCTCTTTAGCTTATAAGTTAAAGGTAATAGACCTACGCCTCCTCCCTTAGTATCCTTATCCTTAGCGTCTTTATTAGTAGAATCTTCTTAAGAGTTTATAGAAAATATACTAAGCTCGACTAACTAATTACTATTTAAAGCTAAATCCTTAGAGGTAGACTCCTAATAGAATAGCTAATAGTTAAAGTAATAGTAGGAGCTTTCCCCTTACCTTAATTATAATCCTTAAGTCTAACTTAGGCTATAGCTATTAGGCTAAAGAAATTAATAACTAGTTAATTCTAAATAACCTTAAGCCCTTTTTAGAGGTAATATAGATTAAGGTATATACTATAATTTATAACTATCTTAGGTTTAATACTTATAAACTTATCAAAGATTCTACTTATTTTAACTTATAAGCTTAGGCTATCTTTAATAAAATTAAGACTAACTTTAAGTTAATAGGCTTTAATATTTATATTAAACTAGTTTATTATCTTTATATAATCTACCTTAATAGGTTTATTATTAAGGATATAAATAATTATACCCGCTAGTTTTAAGAAGTTAATATTAAACTTAAGGAGTTAGATAAAGAAGTAGCTATATTAAAGACTTATATAATCTAACTCTACCTTATAAGATTAGGTAGTACTTTTAATACCTTTTAAACTATTTATACCTAGAGTTATACCTTCTTTAGCCTAGGAAAGGTCCCCCTTAATTAAGTTATACTTACTACCCGTAATAAGGAGTAATATTAATAAGCCTTAGAAAGTTATACTATTACTATATTTAAAGCTTATAATACCTAAGGAAAGGGTAAGAGGGATAATAAGTTATAATAGAATTATAACTATTATAAGGATATCCTATATAAGTCTCACTATACTTATACTATAGATTAATACTAGGAGTAGTTCCCTTACTTAAAGCCTAATAAATTTAAGAAAGCTTTAGTAAAGGCTACTACTACTTAAGCTAGTAGTAACTTAAAGAAGTAAAAGCTTAATAATACTCCTACTAAATCTAACTTTATAAGTTATACTACCTTAGAGGAACACGTATACTTATGAATAAGGTGATAATACGAAAACCTTGTTAATATATTGTTACCAAATTATTGACAAAGTTTCAAAAAAAATTTAAAATAAACAAAATATCAATACAGCGCTAACAGTTAATCACCTATATTTTACAAATATTCTTACTTGTTAGCAAATTGTTAACACCTTGTTTAAAAGTGTAAGGCTTCCTATAAGGTAATAAGTTTAATATTTATAAAATAGCTAGTAATAAAGTTATTATCTTAATAGCGGCTCCTAGGAAATTACTCTTAGACTTAAATAGTATAGTTTTTATAGACTCTAGTTATAACTAATACGCCTTCTAGGATTAGAGTATATTTATTAACTTATAACTAATTAAAACCCCTTATATTATTAGGGGTATTAGCGGTATTTAATATACCTTATAAGGTAGTAGGATTATTAAGATTAATTATAATATTAATAGTAGCCTTAGGTTAATATTTATATCTAATATTATATAGGTACCTAATCTAGGCGTTAATAGTCTCCTATCTACTAGTTAGCTCCTTAATACTAATATAGATATAGCTTATATTAAAGTAGGCTATATTATCTTAAAGGGACTAGTAGCCTTTAATACTAGCTAATTTATAAGAGTCTTTACTCTAGACTTATAGAAGCCCTTAGCCCTTAATACTTATAGTATTTCTTTAAATAAAGTTTAATAGTTATAATACGCCCGCTTAAAGTACCTTAGATAGTAAAGTATTAATGAATTACCGGTTATATTAACTAGAATTAATTTCTTAAAGCCTATTTTTAATAAGCTTATATATAAATACTATATCTAAGGCCGCTAGAAGGCGGTACCTTATAAGGATACTATTTAGCTAGGGGAGTATCTAATAAAACTTATTTATAGTAATATTATTAGCCCCTTTAACTTAATAGGCTTTAAAGGGAGTTAGTACTTTATAATATTTAAGGATAATTTTATATATATCTTAATTATTATTTACCTTAAGTATAAGAGTAATACTTTCTAATTATTCTAGTAGTTTAAGGTAGCTTATAAGTATGTAGACTATTAAATCTATTACCTTTATATTAATAATAGGGGTAAATATATAAGTAACGCCTTTACTAACTACCTTAGGGATTAAAGTATCTACTATAATATATAATACCTAGGAACCCTTAAATAAATAGGGCTACGGAGCGTTTTAGGTAGATATTACTATATAAGATATAGTGAATACTCCTTAGTTCTAGGCTTAATAAGTCTTTCTAGCCTAAGATTATCTTTATAACTAACTACCTTACTATCTAATCCCTTAATACTAAATTAGGGAAGACTCCTTATAAAGTATAGTATAGATACCTACTAAAGCTTTTATACCTTTAAATAATAGGCTTAATAGCCTACGCCTTATACTATATTTAGAAGAAGTTAGAAGATAAGAGTAATAAATACTACCTTCTTAGTTATAAAGGGGACTATATCTTTTAGCTATAAAACCCTATAAGATAATAGGTTATACGGGCTAATAATATCTATTTTTAAGAAAAACGCCCTTAGTATATTAGTATTAATAAGTAGTAGTAGCTAAACTTTAGGCTAAGTAAGCGCTTATAAATATCTACTCTAGGGGAGAATAATAAGAAGTAGGATATCTAGGATAATATTAACCCTATCTAATAAGTAGCTCCTACTTTGTAATAAGTTTATACTTATAAGGTAGAATATATTAGTAGGGAAGAATAGGCTATCTAGCGGGTAATATATAATTATCCTAAGCTAGCTCTACTAGATTTATAGGATTTATTACCGGACCCTCTAGCTATAATAGCCCTTATACTCCTTGCTAATATTAATAGGATTAAACTATTTAAGCTAAAGACCTATTAATAGGTAATAGAGGATAGTTATAATATCTAATAAAGCCTTAAGATAAATAATAAAGTTAAATCCCTTTAAGAAAATAATACCTAAAAGGTAGTTAATCTACCTATAAGTAAGTATACCTTAGGAGGTAAATAGGTCTATACCTTAAAGTGTGGCTCTTAGGGATAGGTTATATATATTGAAATGTACTCTTAGTAAGGAAGGTTTACTAAGATAACTAAGTATAGAGTCTTGGTATATATAGATAGATACTCTTATGATCTTAGATAAATTAACTAAGTATTCTACTCCTACTATTTTAATAGGTTATAAGCCTAGACGTAGGGTATTTATTTAAATTACCTCTTATTTAGTCTACTAGCTTATTAATTAAGTATATAAAGTCTAGGGCGGTATATAAGTATACTACGCGATATATATATTATATTATAAGGTACTACTTATTATAAGTAACCCTTAATCTTTAACTAATAAGTGAGCTTACTATATAATAATTAATTAACTAAAGAAAGTTAGGGGAAGCCTTAAGGCTTAAAGTTATAATTTCCTAGCTACTAGGATTCTTCCTAGGAAGTTAGTATTACTAGGTTTTTCTTTACAATAGTACCTATTAATCGGCTAAGTATATTAAATAATATTAATTCTACTTATATAAAATACTAACTTACTTAGTAGGATAAATATACTAGGGTAGTAAGAAAGGAGGTATAACCTTAATCTACTAAGTAAAAGTAATATTAAAACTACTTTACCTACTCTAGAAAACTATTTATAAGATAGTTAATATAACCTTAATTAAATAGTTACTAGTATACTTTAATACTACTACTACTTATAAACCTTAAGGTAAAGGTAAAGAACCTCCTACTAAGTTAAAGGTTAAAAGAACTAGATTATTAGCTTATTATAATAACTCCTAACCTTTTTAGGTATAAGATATAATCTCTTAGCCCCCTTAGAATATAATAGTTACTAAGATTATAAGGTATAAACGCCGTAAAAGGTATTTAGATCCCCTATTTTTTCTAGGATAACTATCTTCTAATCCTATTATAATTCTATTAAATAAAGATATTCTTTTAAGTAATCCTCCCTTATCTTCTAGTACTTTAAACCTATTATTTATAAGCTCCTCTACTTCTAGCTATATATAAATATATTAGCTACCTATCTTTTCCTTAGATATTACTATTAAAGAGTTTAGGTAATAGTAGAATAAAACTTATTAAAGTTACTATATCTTTAAGTATAATTTTTTAAGGTATAATACTATACTTAATAAGGTAGCTAGGTAATATAAATATAAGTAGTATAATTAAAATAGTTAAGACTACTTACCTTAATACCTCTTTAATAGTTCCCCTTCCTTAGGTAACTCTACTTAAGAATTATCCCTTAAAGCCCCTAATAGTAATAATCTTTTTAATACTACTATTAACTTAAAGCTACTTAATTTAAATTAACCCTTTAAAGCCTACGCTCGCCCTTATAAAAAGTAATATTAGAAGAAAATACTATTATTATAAGTAAGATTAATAGCCTCCCGCTTTATATTAAAAAGCTTAAAGGACTAGAAGGGCTTTAAATATAAACCTAAGAAATATATAAGTACTTAATATCTACCTACCTTTTTAAATTCTATAAGGTAGACTAGGTTATAGCCCCTTTTATTCTAACTCTCCTTAACTATCTAATAATTAATAATATTAAAACCTATAAATCTACTTTTAAGGAGCTAACTAAGTAGGAGCTTAGGTATAAATTAGTTATTAATATTATTAAGAGCTACTTAAGTAATAATCTCTTTATTAATTATAAGGATATTAAGAATACTTATATATTATAAGAAGCCCTTAAGATTAATAATAAACTTATAAGCTCTAGTACCCTTAATAACTTATACCGCTAGCTACTTAAGCTAGACTTTAATTAATATAAAGATATTATAGATTTTATAACCCGCCTTAAATCTCTTTATAATAAAATTACCTTAATATCTACTTACTTAAAGCTAGAAATAAACTTCCTTATCTTCCTCTTTTATATAAGTCTTAGTAAAGCTTATAAATGATATTTTATATATTATATCTAGACTTTTTTTTTTCTTTTTTTAAATTATATACGCGTCTATCTAAACTATTAAAAGATAATTACGGGGGCCTACAGGTATTTTATAGTCGCTACGACGGTAGCCGACTCGTAGGGGAAACCGTGTACCTATACTAAGTATAGGTGCGGGTGAAAACCCTTACCTTTCCTACCTTCTCTATAACTTCTATTCCGTTTTCTCTTTATACTACATTCGGTCCTTTATAGTAATAGGCGGTCGTATTTACTACTATATTAGTCCAGCTCCCTAGGGCCGGCTTATATACTATAAAAGCGAAATTCGCTCCGGTAGTAAAGATTTACGTCTAAGGTCGGCTCTAGTATAACTACTTCACTGCGAGTAAGAACTAGCCTAGTAGCCTAATCTAGATTATCTATCTCGCTACTCGTTTAACCCCCCCTACGTTTACAAGTATCCTGTAGGTGTCTACCGCGCCTAAGGTATCCTTTAGCTCCTAGCGGCGGTCCTAGAGCCTAGGGTAATAGATAAGGATATGCTTTATATCCTGCCTACGCCAGCCGTACCCGCAGCTTACGGATATAAAGCCGGGGACTCTATACTAGTATAAGAAGGCGGCTAGCCCGATCTTTCCCGTTCTTATCTACGTAAGGACGGAGCTCTCAGCCTTCTAGAGGCCCTTATAGAGGGTCCTTCTGCCGGTCTACAGGCCCCCGAGCTAGGCGGGGGGGCGATCCCTAGCTCCTAGTCCCGACTAGTATTCGTCCTATATAGTATCCTAGGAGGACCTCCACTAATAGTATATTATCTTCTCGATCCTCTAGGGGGGGCGGGTTACCTCCCTAGTTATAATCGCGCCCTAGTCGTCTAGGCGTAGGGAGCGTAGAGCCTACTCGTTCTTCTCTTCCGCGGGGGACTTCGCTACCTCTCTCCTCCTCCCCCTCTTAGCGTTTAGCTTCCTTCGGATACGCCTATTCCCTATTACCGTTACTAGGTAAATCCCCTTTAGCGTATGCTGGCGGAGAACCGAGTAATCTAGTATTAGTTATATAAGGGCTATCCCCGACTCTACCTCTAGTACTCGCGTTAGGGTAGCCTTATATGCCCCTAGTACGCGTCTTAAGCAGCTGTTTTAGATGACTTTAAGCTTCCTTATATACGTCTTCTTTATATCCCTTAGTCCTCGTAGTATATATTATAAGGCGGACGCGTAGGTTATAACTAGCCGTACTATCGCGTTATATACTTTCCTTACCCTATTAAGGGTAGCTCCCTAGGTTAATACCGTCGTTATAAATAGGGCGAGGCTCTAAGTAGCGAGTTTCGCCTATACCCTCTTTAGGTGCGGGCCCTACCGTAATTTACCGTCGATATATAGCCCTAGGACTCGGATCTCCGTTTATAGCTTTATTATTATATGCCCTAGGCTAATAACCGCACCTATATTAAAGCGACGGGGGTAACGGGTAAGGTAGACTAATTTATATTTCTAGGGGGTGAAACTTACCCCGTACGTCGAAGCCTATTTAAGGTAGATCTCGTGTACTAGTTCTAAGGTCTTATAGTTACCTTCTATAGTTTTCCTATATACTAGTAGGTAAATATTATCTATAAACCCTCTAACTTATAGTTATAGTTTAGCCGCCGTATACTCCTTAATAAGTGGCGCGTTAAAGAATAGGAAGAGGATAGGGGAGATTAGCGACCCCTAGGGAATCTCTATCTCTACCGGCTCTATCCTACTCGTCGTCCCCCTAATTATAATAGATGAGGACCTTTCCGCTAGGAAACTTTCCGTCTAGCCTATAATATAGCGAGGGATCCCCTTATACCGGAGGTTATAAATAAGCCTCCGGTAGGAGACGTTATTAAAGGCTCCTACGATATCTAGCGAGAGGAGGCTAGTTATATTACCTCTACTATAGTCTTATACTATATATACCGCGTCTATAATTATCTCTAGCGCTATCTCTATTAATCTATTCCTTCGCGCCCCTATTTATTATTAGGGGAGGAGGCCTTAGCTTTTAGCATAGTCGTTAAGTCACCCTACGACTATTAATTCCAGGGCCTTTCTAAGGGTACTTAGTAGCGCTATTAGACGGTACGCTTTAGGTACCGTGTAGTCCTCTTTCTTCGGTTTCTTTAGGACGACCGTATTAGCCTTCTTAAATTCCCTCGGGTAGTAGCTAAGGTAGAAGCACGCGCTGAATAGATAAGTAAGCTCCCTAAGGAGCCCGTCCGCTATTAGCTTAAGGAACCGATTCCGGATCCTATTAATCCCTAGGGCCTTATCTTATTTCGGCCTACGGATAGCTTATAAGACTTCCTCGCTTATAATATCACCGCTATTACCTACCGGTAGTAGGTATTCTATACTATCGATGTCTATTAGGTCGGCTTAGGGGGAGGGTAGGAAGAATATTATCCGCAGGACTTCTACTTTCTCCTTGAAGGTCTTAGCTACCCCTTTCCCATCGCCCTTCCTTAGAGGAGGGAACTTAGGGAGGGGCTGTAGCGACGAGCTGTCATTCCTCGCCTACTTAGCGAAGCCCTATATACCCTTTTAGGACTTAGTAGCGTTATAGATCTTTCTTCTAAAGTCGATCGCCTTCTCCGTTCTTAGTACCCTATTCCTTTCCTTAATAGCTGCGTTCTTAGCTCCCTCTATAGTAGTATCTCTACTCCTCTAGAATACTTTCATACTTCTTGCAGCATCCTCGGTAGTATATCGGCATTTCGAGTTCTAGAAGGTCTTTCTCCTACCTCTAGGCTTCGCCTAGGGGACCGTCTCGTCTACGACCTCCTTCAGGCCCTATTATAACCGCGAGAGGTAGTCATCTATTTAGTTTATAGTTTCTAGTAGTTAGAGACCTAGTTTCCGGCTCAGCGCCTAAGCCCCTTTCCTAACTTCCTCTAGGTCCGCCGTCTTCCACGACCTCTTTAGTACGCTCTACTACTCCTCTACTCTCAGGTCGAGCTCTATATATATAGGAAGGTGGTCGGAGCTAAACTATAGCTTAGGGCGTACCTAGTAGACTTATACTACGTTAAGAAGTCTAGGTATAGTAAAGACTAGGTCGATCGCGCTCTTAGATCCCCTCGCCCTCTAAGTAACTATCTTATCCGGTAGGGCTAGGTCCATGTCGTTATCAGCTATAATTCCTGCCAGCTAGTCTACTTCCGGGTAGTATAAGAACCGCCCTAGGTTATTCTAGTTAGGGTGGTGGAGGTTAAAATCCCCTACTACGATATACTTACTAGGTCGCCCGACCTCCTCTCTTATAGTTAGTAGGCTTAACGGGTTCTTATTTATTACTAGTAATAGGCTCGGGTTATATATATTATATAATTAGAAGCGGGCTAGGTGTTCCCTACCCTCCTAGGTACGGAGCTAGAGCTTCAGGGTACTAACATCCCTTATAGGGAACTCTACCTCCTAGCTATCTACTTAAAGCCTCTTATTAATATAGAAGTATATTCGTATATCCCGCCCAGCTCTATACGCTAGGAAGAACGCCCCGGAGCTAGGGTTATACGACGATCGGTTCCTAGCGTTATAATAGGGTTCTTATATTACTAAGATATCTATTTCCTAGATAACCCTATCTTCTAGTAGGGCTATTATTATGCCTATTTCGCTTCTGATATTATATTATAGTATCTTTAGGGTTAGTATACTAGATATCTGGATCTAGGGTGCTACTATTTACTTCTCGCATGTCTATCTCTCCCTAGTCGACCTATTTACCCTCCCTAGTAAGGTTAATAGCGCTATTTACTACTGCTTCTATAAGTAGCTTATTAACGCTATCCGCCAGCTCCTTTCTACTACTCGTCCTTACCTCTAATATTTTCTAGCCTAGCTCCTTAACTATAAGCCTTCTAAAGGCAGGCGGTCTCCCTAGCCTATACCCGGGTCTCTAGAGCCCTAGCTACTCTCCGCTACCAGGCGTATCGTACGTTACCTAGTCGGTTATAGCCTTTCTCTTCTTCTTTATCCCTATAGTTATAAATCCTTCGGCGTCTATTACCGCTATTACTCGCTCTCGCCTAATCCTATAGAATGGGGTCTTGTTCGCGACCTGCTATCTGGCGCGTTACCTCTCCCTAGCCCTTACCGGGCATTCGTTAGACTAGGAGGAGTGGCCCTATTATTTACACGTAGTACACCCTCGCAGGGCGTCCGTAGCCTTTACCCTATATTCCGCCGTACTATAGCCCTAGCTATAGTCGGCGTATCGGGTGTCGTTAGGGTAGTTACGGTGTATATACCCGTATAACTGACATTTAAAGTACTATAATAGCCTTGCCCTCTATTCGTACCACTCTACGAGTTTCATCTCGCCCGCCTCTACTATCCCCTTCCTAATTAGGTCGTCCGCTATTACCGGCGACGCGACGCTTATTATAAGTAAGGAGTATACCTTCCCGAGTATATGCGTACTTATTAGCTATCTCCCTTCTACCACGTCTAGGTTAGGGTAAAGGGCCCTATTCTCCCGTTAGATTTTCTCCTTAATCGCCTATTAATCCTTCGTATTAAAGATAGATATTCGTACTCCGTGTACTACCACGCCGAATGATTTCCTTACTACTACTACGGAGTAGTATGTCGTATTTACCTACGACTACTCCCTTTCTAGTACTTCTCTCGCCTCTATCGAGATGACTTATAGTAGTATATCCCTACTCTTTAATCTATTCGCCGTTATAATCTCTGACGTATATTTATTACTAGTAGCCTGGAATACTATAACTAGCCTCTCACCTACTATCCCCGCTACCGCTTCCCTCTCTTTCTCGTCCTTTAGTACTACTAGTATCTGTCGTGCCCTCCTAGCCTCGACCGCTTTTAGCGTCGGCGCGTATAGGCCCCGTAGGGGGGGCGGTAGTATATTCTTCGTAAAGGGGTTCCCCTAGCTCTATTAGCCCTGTAGGGAGCCCTGTCTTATCGGGGTGCTAGCCTAACTAGTAGTCCTAGGCTTATTATAATCCTGGTCCCTTTCCCTATTATCCCTCTCCTTTAGTTAGAGTTCCTCGATATATACTTATACTAGGCTAATGCCCGCTATTAAAATCTTCTATCTAGACGCGTTTAGGTCCTTAAATCGCGTGTTTTTAATAGCCTCAAGGGCTGTTATCGCTATAGTAGCCTAGCTACTCAGCCTATTCGTAGCTCTAATATTATTTATACGTCGTGATCTAAGTATTATCGCATTCGCTGAGTCCGCAGGTAGGGTAAAGGCCCCCGTAGCCTCTACCCCGACGCGTAGTCCTCTACTCTCCCCTTCCTCCCTAACTCCACCACCTCCGCCTCTATTAGGCCCCCGATTAGGATTAGGGTATCCTGTTACTCCTTCACTCGTCTCTTATACGCGTTTCTTAAACGCTTCGCTACCTAGTACCTGTACGTCCAAGCCGTTTTCCGCCATTTTTATATCTAGACTTATAACCTAATAAATAAGATTAATACTATTAAGCTAGCTTATTCCCTTAAGTATATTACTAGGCGCTTTATTTAGATAGTAACTAACCCCTTAATTAATTAGAAAGAATTAAACTTTATTATAATAGCTACTTATACTCCTACTACTACTAGTCCCGCTATCCTAATTAAAAATTAAAATAGGGCTATACCTAGACCTAATACCTAGCTTATTTAAAAGCTTATTAAATACTATATTTATTACTATATATATTATTATACCTAAAAGGAATACTCTAAGCTTAGGAATAGTAAGCTACTTATAAAGAATGTTACTAGCGGTAGTAAGGGAAGAGGGAATAGGGCTAAAGGTAAAATAAATAAGGGGAAATAATCCTCTAGGGATAAGGATAAGTCTAATAATAAGCCTAATAAGAGACGCCGTTATAATAATAGTAACTTTAAGGCTAAAACTTATATAGCCTTTTAAGATAATATTAGTATAGCTTTTACTACTAAATTAGACGCCTAGCCTAAGAAGTAGGTACTTAATACTACTTACTTAATATATTTAACGCCCTCTTATATAAGTTTTATTAAATACTATTTACTTAATCCTTTATTAGATAATATCTAACCTATTAAAGGTACTAATAGTACTTAGTACCCCCTTAATATTAGTAAGGTCTATATTCCTATTATAATAAATAAGAAAAGGAAGGACTTAATTCTTACTAACTACCTTTATATCCCTAGGTTACTTATTAATTTAATCTTATAAAGATAGCTTTAATATACCTTAATATCTCTTTAAATTATTTAAGATAGTATTAAGATTAATAAGTAAGGTATTATAACCTAGTTATAAGATAATAATCTTTACTACTTATATATGTAAAAGTCTCCTTATATTATACTATTTATAAAGATAGTATTATAAATATTTATTTTAATATTAAAAGTACCCTATTTCTCCTTTAAAGGGGTTATTAAAGTCCCTACTAAGGTTATTATACTCTATATTATATTAAGGTAGAAGGAGCGGGCTAATTTAATAGATAATATTATTCCTACTCTAGAATATTTAGACTTAGACTTAGAGTTAGACTCCTCTAACTTAAATGGTTAATTAATAATAAAACCCTTAATTTATAATATACTTATATAGGCTATTTAAGTTATTAAAATATTAAGAAACTTACTTATCTCTTTAAAGGGATTAACCTTATTAAGGAACTTATTAATAAGGATTTATACCTATTATATATTATTTAAAAAATAAAGTAGGTATTATATAAAGCTTATATTTCATTAAGGAGAAGATCTCTTAACTTTATTTATAATAATATCTTAGGCCCTTATACCTTTAGAGGTTATAATAGAGGGTATTACTTTATTACTTTCTTTAATAACTAGGATAAGTAGTTTAAAGTAGAGGTAGTAAAAGTAAAAAGTAAGATCTTTAAAGCTTTTAAATATTATTAGGCTTATAATAAATATAATAATAATATTATAAATTACTTAAGGTCTAATTATAATAATAAATATAAAGATTATAACTTTAATTCCTATTATACTAATTATAATATCTTATAAAAGCCTATAATCCTAGGAAACCTTAAAAGTAATAGAATTATTAAATATCTAGGTTAAATCCTCTAGTTTATAATAAGTACTATCTTATAAAATATAAGTCTTAATATAGACTTCTAGCCTAAACTTATCTTTATAATTAACTACTTATAAAATAAGAGCCTTATATCTAGTTAAAAGCTTATATTATATAAGGCTTATACTAGCTATTACCCTTATCTCTCTTATATTAAATATATTAGAATAAAGGGCTATACTAACTACTATGAACTAGCTACTAGCTAGGGTTATAAAAAAGTTTAAATTAAACTTAATACCCTTATTAATTTTAAGGGTAACTATATTTATAAAATATTAATACTTAATAAGTAAGTTATTAGGGCCTTAAGGGTTACTTAAAGAAGGGAAAAGGATAGCCTACTCCTTATACTACCTATTATTATTAATCCCCTAATATATAAAGTACTAATAATAGGGGAGTATAATATTAAAGAGTATTATCCTATTAGTACCTTCCTATTTATAGATTTAATAGATATTAATAAACTTATCTAATTAATATAACTAAGGCTCTTAGTAATAGATCTAAGGCTAGAATTAATAGGAACTTAAACCCCTTAATCTATAGAGTCCCCTTTAATTATAGGGATACTAGTAACTCCGCCCTTAGCCTCTAATAAAACCTTATAAGTAGATAGTATATAGCCTAATTACTTATATCTTATCCCTTAAGATCTATTACTAAATATTTACTTATATTATATTATAGTATTTAAAGCTATTAACTAAGAACCTTATAAACCTAAGATATTTAAGGAAGTTATAGCTAATTATACCTATTAAAAGTAATAAGAGGCTAGTATAATAGATAAATTTAACTCCCTTATTAAAAATAATACTTAGGAGCTAGTTAACCTATTAAAGAATTAGACTACCCTTTATAATAAATAGGTTTATACCTTAAAACGTGGCTTATAAGGGGAAATTACTTATTATAAAGCTTACTAAGTTATTTAAGGGTTTAAATAATATAAGAGACTAGATTATAATAAAACCTTTACCTTCATAATTAAGCTTATAAGCTATAAGGCTATTTTTACCCTTACTACTACTAAAGATTAAGACCTAAAATAGATAGATATTAAGACGGCCTTCCTTTATAAATATATAAATAAGGAAATATATATAAAATAACCTATAAGGTATAATAATTAATACCCTAGAAAGGTATATAAATTAAATAAAGCCCTTTATAAATTAAAATAGTTATTATAGGTTTAATATAACTACTTTATAGAGTATATAAAGGAGATTAGCCTTAAACCTATTAATACTAACTTTAATATATTTATTAATATCTCTTTAAGTACTATTATTACTCTTTATATAGATAATATACTAGTTATAAGGCTATTAAAGCCTAAGATCTAATAGATTAAAGACGCCTTTAATACTAAATTTTATATAACTAATTTAAGTCTATATAGCTATTACCTTAGTATAATAGTAACTTAAGACTAGGTTAATTAGTTATTATAACTAGGGTAAGCTAGTTATATAGAATATTTCCTTAAATATTATAAAATATAAGAGTTAAAGCCTATTATAACCCTAATAGAAACTACTACTTAATTTCTACTAGTTAAAGACGGGTATATAGTACTATTGGACCTCCTTAAATAGTATTAATTAACTATTAATTCCCTTATATATATAATACTAGGCACTTAACCTAATATTACCTAGATAGTCTTAATAGTCTCCCGCTATTTATTAAACCCTATAATAAAATACTTTAGAGCGGTAAAATATATCTTCTACTACCTCTAGTTTATAATTTACTAGTAACTTACTTATAAAGGGTCGCTAGAAAGCCTTACTAGATAGATAGACTTAGACTAGGCTAGTAATTATAGTACTTAAAAGTCTATCTCTAGTTATATCTTTAACCTTAGAAGTAGTACTATCTCTTAGTTATTTAAGTATTAAGTAACGGTAGCGCTATTAACCTATAAAGCTAAATATATTAGATAGATATAAGTTATAAAGGAAGCTATCTAGCTTAGAACCCTCCTAGATTAAATCTATCCTACTAGTAATATACTCTAAACGGTTATTATCTTTAGGGATAATTAGGGTATAATTATACTTATAAAGAACCCGCTTTATTATAATTATATTAAGTATATAGATATTTAGTATTACTAGATCTAGGGTTAAATTACTAATAGTAAGATTAACCTTAAATAGACTCCTATTAATAAATAGGTAGCTAATAGCCTTATTAAGGCCCTTAATTATAATAGCTTTATTATCTTTTAAGAGGTAATTAATCTAGAAGAGACTGCGTTAGAGAGTATAAAGTATTAAGTTAATTATATAAAAGAGCCATAATACCTTATAATTACTAGAGCTTTTAGGCCTTAATAATACTATTAACTAATAACTATTAATAATATTACCTACTAATAATACTATTAATTATTATATTAATAGGCCTAAGGCTTAATTATACCCCTAGGTATATATAGTTTAAACTATAACTTTATTAGTTTATTAATAAAGTTATTATACCCTAAATAGTAGAAGGTAGTTTTCTTATAATTATAATATTCTAGGGTACTCCTAGGGTTAACCTTTTAGGGGATAACCGCCTTGGAATCTTATAGTACTTATTCTATTAACTAATGTATTATTAATTAAGTAGGCATTTATTCTATTAACTAATATCTTATTAATTAAGTACTATTTCAGGCTACTCTACTAACAGCTATAGGGATATAAGCCCGTAGTCGGCGCTATCATTATAGCTAAATACCGCTATACTAGCTCCTTTTCCACCCTAAGTCCTATAGTATTTCGTCCCTTTTACTTATTAATTAACTAACGCTTTATAAACTAGGTCCTTAACTATATCTTATTACTATTACGCTATTTCCGGCCACTTAATTAAAGGCTACGGGGACGCCAGCCTAAAGGTAGTACTAGTATTATAGCTGAATAGTACTATATAGGCTAACTTTCTAAGGGATCTACCCTGAAACGGTATAATAATAATGATGATATTATACCTTATAGCTACTTACCTAGCTACTATTACCCTATTAGGCCTAGTAGTTAACTCTTACTAGTAACTACTAATAGTTACCCTCTTATAGTATATCTAACTACGTTTTAGTATGATTCTAGTATATATAACTTTATCCTAAAATAAAAATCTTAAATAACTATATTTTTATAAAAAGTAGAATTTTTAGGTAAGAGCTCTAGATAAAAATAGTCTATTCTAAATAACTTAGTTATTTTTAACTTTTAGTTTAATAGACTTATTTTTAGACGTGGTAGGGTTTACTCCTACTACCTAGTATTAGATTTTTTTACTTATTAATTCTTAAGACTATTAGTAATTATATAGGAGTATTAAAATATACTCTTAGTAAGGAAGGTTTATTAAGATAACTAAGTATAAAGTCTTAGTATATATAGATAGATGCTCTTATAGTCTTAGATAAATTAACTAAGTGTTCTACTCCTACTATTTTAATAAATTTATATTAAGGGACTTATACTCCTTAGAGATATAAGTTATAAAGAAGGAAGGGGGAGTACTAGCGCGCCTCTAAATATATAATATATATAACCTTAGCCTAGAGTCTAAGACCTTAATAAATAGCCCCTTTATATTATTAGGGGTAAAAGAGTAGTTAAGTTAGCTTAGGGAATATATACTAATAGGAGACTTTAACCTCTATTACTTAAACTAGAATAATAGGGGTAGACATATATATTATAAAGCGGCGGATATATTAATAAATATTATAAAAGAAAGGGGAATAAAGCTTACCCTACTAAAGGATATAATAACCTAGAGGGTAAAGAAAGTAGAAAGTACTATTAATCTAATATTTATAATAAAGGCTATTAAGTAAATATTATTAAAATATTATATTAAGTTTAACCTTTATTATAAGTTTAATTATATTTTAATATATATTAGAGTTGGCCTTAAAGTAGAGGTAGTAGTCTTATACTTATAAAGGGTATAAAAGATAGTAGACTTAAAGGAGATTAAGAGATAAGTAGGCGCCCTTTAATACTTACTATTAAATAGAGAGTTAATAATTAAGGGGTAGATAAATAGCTACTTAACTAATATACTTTAAGGCCTAGTAAAAATTATAAAAAGGTAGTATTATAAGTAAAGCCCTCTTTAAAAGTAAAGTCCTTTTAGAACTTAAATTATATAAAGGTTATAAAGATAGTATTAAAGCTTAGGATAAAGTATAATTATAAAAGAAGCTAGAGGAGTTTAAAGGCTTAATAAGAGGCTTAGAAGATTAAAGGGAGGGTATTAAAGAAAGTAAAGGCGCTCTATTTTAAAGAGGGAGTATATAAGGTATTTTAATTATTTAATAGACTTTAAAAACTAATTAAATAGGGTTAAGAGAGAAGTATATTACCTTAAAAACTCCTAAAGTTCCCTACTCTTAAGAAGGATAGGGGAGGCCTTAAGGTAAAGTTATTTTAAAAGAAGGTAAAAGTCCTTTAAAAGACCTTTTTTCCCCTACTTTTAAGGGTAAATTTAAGTAATATCTAAGGGTTTTAATATAACATACCCCTAATAATAAATATAAGAGTTATTAAAAATGAAGTCTATAAAGTAATTAATAGGCTAAAGTAGAATAAAATATTAGGAATAAATAAGATCCTAAATAAGTTTTTAAAAATAATAGAGAGGGAGCTACTACCTAGCTTTATATACCTATTCTAGGCTTACTTAAGGGTTAAATACTACTTAATAGAGTTTAAAAAGGCTAATATAATTATCTTAAAGAAGTTAAAGAAAGAGGACTACTTTAAATTAAAGTTATACTATTTAATTACCCTTCTTAATACCTTAAAGAAGGCGCTAGAGGTAGTTATAATAAAGAAGCTAAGTAACCTTATAAAGGAATATAAACTACTACCTTAATAATAAATAAAGGTAAAGAAGGGGAGATTAATAATAATATCCTTTAAAATAATAATAAAGGTAGTATACTGTTTAGGCCTTATATAAGGAGCTACGCTTGTATATAACTAGGCTCTAACCGGATTAGCACGTAAATCTAGTGGTAGATTAGGAACTCTAGTATTCTTACCATTCTACTCCCGTAGTAATACCGTAGTACTATAGGATAATAACCTACTTATAATTCCTAGTAATAGACTATAGTTAAACCATAGTATTCTAACTATTATACTACTAGTTTAAGAAAAGTCTTAGTTATCCTACGGTAGTACTACCTAGTAGGGTTAAAAGATAGTCTTAATACGGTAGGACTACTGTGGTTATACTAGGGTAGTATAGTATAATAACCGTAATTTACTAAAGACGAATTAGTAGTAATACTAGCTAAGTCTAAAGGTAATACGGTTATAGTATAGTAAGGAACTATATAAACACGGTAGGATAATAGTTATAGTAAGGGCGAGCATCAAGTTTTATAAAGGGAATAAAAAGTAAAGTACTCTTACTCTTATATCTATATACTTAATTTATAAGGGATTTAATAAAGTATAGTACTCTACTATTAACTATATCTAATACTATGTGATACTTATATATATTAGGATAAAGCCTTTAATAGTTAGGAAGGCGAACTAGACGGGATAGGAGTATTATATACTATAGTAGAAAAGCTAGTTAAACCTTCTTATAGATATACTACCGTAGTCTATTATAATACTATACTATATTATTAAGCTACGTATTCTAATCTACTATAATTATAAAGAAACCGGTATACTCTAATACTAAATTATACCTAGAATCTTAGGTTATTTATACCTCTCGCTCGTTATAATTAGTCTCTATCCTACTTTAGCTATAATTACTAATTCTATTATCATAGGTAGACTTATTATTATAAATTTCTTTAATAGTAATATAATTAGGTATACTATTATTAGGTATATTATTATAGTCTATACTATTATTATCTATACTATCTCTAATAGTAAGCTCCCTATTAGACTTACCTAGAGAACTATCTAAATCTTAGTTAATATTAACCTATACTAGTCGCTTATACTATATAGAACGGGGTATAGAGCGCTTAGGATATATATTAATTAACTATATCTAAAATTCGCGCCGTATATAAAGGGTATTAAATATATCTAAAAGGTTATAATATATATATTTATATAATAAAGCTGCGCTAGGATTTATATCTAATAAGTCTATTAGATATTAATAGGTTATTAGTTATAAGAAAGTATCTTAATATAGTAAGTTACTATAGAAGCCTTTAATAGGGTTAAGATATATATTTTAAGAATTAAATAGCTTTTATTAATAGACTATTAAATTCTACTACCTTAATACTAAATTTAAATATAGTCTTAAGCTAAGAATTATCCTAATCCTTATAAATTACCTATTTAATATCTATAAAGGTTAATAGCTCTACCTAATTAAATCTATTAGTCGTAATTTACTATTAAACCTAGCTTAAAGCTATATTTAAAACGCTTACTTTCTAGGTTTTATATTAGGATTAAACTCGCTTCTTTCCCTCCTTATAAATATTATTATCTAGTTATATACTAAAGAAAATAGCTTAGACTAGTTTATCTATAAAAGTATTAGATAAGTAGGTAAGGAAATAGTAATATATAATAATATTAAGCTTAGATTATACCCTTATCTAAGACTTAGTAGATAGGATTATCTTCTAAACCTTATACCTATTACTTTAGACCTTATAATCCTAGCTTATACTCTACTACTTAATTATAGCTTAGTTATAATTACTACTTACTAAGAGCGTAGTAGAGGATTCCCTATAAAATTAAACTACCTCCTCTACCTCCTTAGCTTAATTATTAGGATATACTACTAAACGTTTAGTATTACTTATAGAAGGCCTTAATAGACCTAGAACTATAAGAGTAGTAATAGTATACTTTAATACCGCGATTTTAGGAGGTACGTATAGCTTTAATTAAGGGGGTTATATAGTAGTAATAAGTATAGTAGTAGGTTTAGTAGATTAATTAGGTTATATTATAGAAGGCTTTTATTAGGGCTTTATTATAGTAGGTCTAGTGGCTAGGGTAGGCTATATTATAAAGACTTTTTATAAAGTCTTTAGCGCCCTTATTAAGGGCTTCTATAGCTAGGCTTAAGGCTTAGTAGTTCTTATCTTCTATTAAAGGTAGGCTAATATTAGTAAAGTCTATAATTTATAGGATAATAATACTTATAGCTTTTATTAGGCTTCCTAGGGAAGTTCCCTACTTATTATTATTCTTATTATCTAAGTCTATATATCTCTTATAATAAGAAGTATAATTAGAGAAAGTCTTTACTAGCTTATCTTATAAATTATCCTCTAGGATATATAGTCTATCTAGGGTAGTATCTCTTATTAAAGGCTTCGGTACCTAGGCTTTAAAGGCCTACCTACTACTAGTAAAAGAAGCCCTATATAAGGCACCTTTAGATACCTTTAATATAGGCTTTATTATAGACTCTCTATAGGCGAATTAGTATTAATATATATTAAGAATAATAAGAATATATTAAAAATAGCTTATAAATTAATTTAGGAGAAATATTAAGTAGGACTTCTGTTATATATCTATTATATAAACGCTAGTTAAGATTAAAATAGAAGGTTAAACTATTAAGTTTATAACATAAAGACTATTATTCTATATATTCTATATATTCTTAAGGTAATAAGTATACCTAAATTAATAGTATTAAGTAGTAAGTTATATATATAGATTAACTTAGCCTATTTAAGGTAAATCTAGTAGGTATTGTATATTTATTTTAATTTTATAAATAAGGTATTAATAGGAGGTTATCAAATAGGAAAGTATAGGTAGGATATAATATAGTTAGTAAGAAATTTACTTTACTTTATTAATAACCTTTTAATTTTTAGCTAAGTTACCTTAACTTACTCCTATATCTTCTATATTCTACTACTAATTTTCTACTAGACTTTCCTTATATTAGGCTACCTAGTTATAGCCTATATAAGACCTTATTACTTAGTCATTTATAATACCGCTCCTTATTACTAAGTATAGTCTATAAGAAGGAAGTTATAATAAGATAGTAATATATTACTTTAAGTATAATCCCTACTTCCTTATAATTAATTATAGGTTCCATTAATATCTACTTATAAATAGCTTATTATTAGTTTTAATAGCTATTAAAGGGTTTAGTAGCTTATAAATATAGTCTCTAGTATAATTAGTATTATAGGTAAATAGCTAAGATATTATAATAAAAATATATTATATAAAGAGCTTAAGCTTATAATAGTCTTTAAGCTAGAAGGATAGCTAGACTTAAAGTAATTTATACTATACTTTAATACCTATATAAAAGAGTTTATATTCCCCGCCTAAGAATATATAAGGAGAAGTGGAATTATATATAAAAGAGGGCTAGATTAGGAGACTATTAAGGCCCGTCTAATTATAGGAGAGGGACTAGGGAGAGATAAGTATTCTTCCTTATATATAGAGAAAGATAACTAGGACTAGATAGATTACTTAGCCTATTTACTATTTATACTTTATAAAGCGAACATAAAGAATATAAAAGAAATATTTTATTAAAAAGGATTAAATAAGTCTTAGGTAAACTTAAAATTATAGGTATATATTAAATATAGAGAATATAACAACGCGCCCGTATAGTAAAAGGCTAAGGATAAAGGTAAAGGTAAGTAGCTATTTAAGACTATCTATTAGAGGCTTCTATAGTTATAAACTTAAATACTTTTATAGCTATAAGATAGCTAATTATTACTATTATTAATCCTATTAATCCTATTAATAAACTTTATAATAAAACTCTTATTAATTAACTAGGTATTAAAATAGGTTAAATAGAGGGAGTTATTAAAATAGAAACTATAAATTTAAATAGTATCTCTTTTATATTTCTACTAGAGGATAATATAAGACTAGTATCCTAACTTATTATAGATTATACTAATAACCTTCTTACTTCTAGGAGAGCTTTAATAAATATATAGTATATAGTATTAGAAAATATATTTATAAAGCTAGATCTTAACTTTTAATTCTAGTAAGTAGTAGTAATAGATTAAATTATTAAAAGTAAGGGTAATATAATAGCCTTTAAAAAGGCTATTAATTATATAAAAAACCTTAATAGAGTAAATATTATAAAATCTATTACTTAATATAAGCTCCTAGCCTAGGATTATAAAGAGGATACTATCTATTTCTAGCTATAGACCGCTAAGTATACTAAAGAGTTTAATATCTAGTAAGTATTACTAGATAATATTACCTACTAGTAGGAGGACTTAGAAGTATCTTATAATATCCTTAGAATTATCTAGGATAGAGATAAGATTATCTTTTAAATACCTAGGATAATAATTTCCTAGAAATTTAAGTTCTAATAGCCTATTAGAATTAAGGTAGTTTAAGATATATTCTTAGACCTAAGGATATATAGCTATATTCTCGCGGATCTTATAAGTCTTAAGAAAATATAAGAAGCTATTAGGTTTCTTCTTTAAGTATATATTATAAGAGACTTTATATATAGTCTTTATAAATAAACTTATTTATAAACTAACTATCTCTATAATAGTATAATAGTTAAGGTTAATTAAACCTTAAAGATAGATTATTTATAAAGCTAATATTAATTATAATCCTATTATAAGTAACTAATTAGTAGGTTAAAGCCTTTAATAAGGTATACCTAGGTGTCTTTATAATATATAAATACTATAGAGATTAGAGGTAATATATTTTAATAGGGTCTAAAAAGAAGCTTAAAGGGTTTCTTTATTATAATTATAAGCTATTTAATAGAGATAAAGATAATATAAAGGTTATTATTATTACTAGCTATACTACTTTTATAAAGTATTATAGTCTAGGTAAGTAGAAGACTTAATAGATTAATAAGAAGCGCTAGTTATCTATTTAAGTAAATAGCGAATTTAAGATACTTAATAATAGGTAGGAAGGAAATATAAATAGTTATATTAATATTTTAATTATTAATAAAGCTTATACTATAAAGAATCTATTAGCTAATATTATAATTATACTTTAATAAGTCTAATCTAACTTTAATCTACTAATCTCTATATTGTTAGTACCTAATAGTCTTAAAGATTAAAGTAGATTTTTATAATTTATTAAATACTTAAATACTACTAATTTATAGTCTAAGAAGTCTCTTATAGAATATAAAATTAATATTAATTAGAATCCTTTTAAGTTAAGGAAAGATTACCTAGTAGTAGTCTTTAAAAATATAGTACGAGCTTAGAAAGACTTTATTATACCCCCTACTATTAATATAACTATTAAAGGATAGTGGCTTAGCTAAATCTAGTTAAAATATATACTATAATAAATATATATAAGCCGTATTCCCTTTAATAATAGCTTATAAATTAATAAGAAGCTATTAAAGGTTTAGGTAGCTCTTATTAACTATATATATACTACTAAAGAGCTTATAATATATTAAAAAAGGTAGAAGTATTAACTAATATATTATTAGATATTAGAGATCCTACTAAGCTAAAGTAGTTACTTAGAGTATATTATTAATTCTAGATACTTATTATATCTCTTATACTCCTAGAGTTAGATATTATATTTAATTTTAAGGTGACTAATATTAAAGTTATATTATAAAATCTAAGATTCTTTATAAATTAGCCTAAGTAAACTAATAATAGTATTAAACTTATACTACTTTATACCCTTTATAATAGCGCTCCTAAGATATAGGCTATACTATATAATATTAGGAGTTAGGTATATTTATTTTAAAGAAGATACCCCTAGTATACCTTATTATAGAAGCCTTTAGTAGTATAAAGAGTATTAATATAGATACTAACTCTAAGATAGGTTATTTATAATAGGGAGAAAGTCTTAATATTCTATTAACTTCTTATAACTACCTTATTCTTATATATTATATTTAAGCTACTTTATATAAGCGTGGTAACTCTTATATTATTTTAAAAAGTGGAAGAGAGAGGCGCGATTATTAGAAGGTTTTATAATAGTAAGGATAATATTATAGTTATAATAATAACTTATATAGTAGGCGTAATAGGCCTTAATCTCTAGTATATATACTAGAGAGTTTATATATTTAAGGGTACTTATAACCTTAGTATTCTTATATAAGCCCTTGATTAGGTATAGAGACTTAATAACCTGTGTAGTCTAGTCTACTTATATAAGTATTTTATTAAGGGTACTTTTAATAATTATATTATATATATTAATATTAAAAGGCTATTCTAGAGGTAATAGCTAAACTTAATTAATAGATCTTTATAGGTGAGAATAAGAGTAATAGGTTAGTAGATATTAGGGAGTAAGTCTTTATAAGAGGGGTATTAATAACTCTAGTAGAAGTAAGAGCCTATTAGGATAGTAAGGATAAGATATAGATTCTAACTCCTATTAAGCTAATCTAATATATCCTAATATTAGTAAAAGGGGAAAGGGTAGAGCTTTAAGTAAGTACTTTATACTAGTTATAAAAGGCTTTAATATACTAATACTTATATAGAGCTAGAAGTCTTTTATAGATTATATTACTACTTATATAAATAGGTAGTAAAGAGCTACTTTAATAGCTCCTTAGGGGATATTAATTATTTTAGTATATTCCCTATATTAATTTATAGCTAATAAATTTCCTTTTCTACTATTATTATATAAAGTTAATAGTAGATTAATATAATTTTATAACTTATACTCTAGTAGGTAATTAAGACTACTTTAGTAGTCCCTTAAGAGAGGATTAATACCTCTAGTATAAGTTATAATAATTTATCTATATATACGGTAGTTATAAGGATATAAGCATATTAATTATAATAGAAGGAATTTAGCCTATAAAATTTTTTAATTAATATAATTATAAACTACTAATAAAAAAAGTAGAAATAATTAATAACCTAATAGCTCTATAAGAAGAAATTTATATTAGAACTAAGTATTCTAGATTATAAATTACCTTTAGGGATAGATTTACAAATCTATACTTATATAGTAGATAGATATATTATAGCTTTTAGTACTTCCTATCTATTATATTATCTAGGTCCTAACCTTAAAATATTAACTTATAAGGAGTAGTCTAGTAGGATTAAAGTAGTAAAGGAGAGACTTAGTTACCCTTATCCCTAAATCTACTATTAGATTAAGTAGTAGTTATAGATCCCTAAACCTTATCTAATAGCCTTACTCCTATACCTACTAATTATAATAGTAATTATATACCTACTAAAGGCTTTAATAGCGACTATCTAGCTAAAGCCTTTAGTAGTAGTAACTTAGAAGCCTTAAGTAACTATAATATATTAATAAGCGACTTAGATAATAAGTTTAAGAGTAATAAAAGAGATAATAATATAAGTATAAAATAGCTGAATATTAATAGGAGTAATAAAAGTAATAGTTAGGATAAACTATATTAAGAGAGGGAAAGGGAGGGTTAGGATAAACTATATTATAAGAGAGGAAGTAATAAGCTTAATAATAAGGATATAGATAATAAGGATAATAATAATAAGGATTATAATAATAATAGGTTTTTTATTATAAGTTCTCCTATTATAATAATCTAGTATTAATTATCTTATAACTATTAAATAAGGTTATAAATATACCTTAAGAGGTGAGACTATTAATAATATTAGACCTCTTTACTAACCTAGGTTAAATTAATAATAGTAATAAGGATAATAATCTATCTTACCTAATATTACCTACTCTCTCTATAGATATACTATCCTAGAGCTAATACTTAACCTTACTAACCTCCCTAGAATTACTACTACCCTTGCTAACTCTATTATATAAGGTTATCCTATTATAAGGTAGTAAAGATATACTACCGCCGCTATTATACCTAGTATTTAGCCTTTAGTTTAAGAAGTTAGGATACTCTAGGGTAGAATACTTAAGGTTATAGGAGGTTTTATAGCTAGTAAAGCCTATAGTAGATAATAATAGTAGCTATACCCTTAATAAAAATAATATTTAGATACTACTATTAAAACTAGATATATTAAAGAGATAGGTTTAATAATATATCCTACTACTATAGTTAATAAGAAAACCTCTTATAGTTATTATTGAGAAATAGCTATTACTCCCTTAATAGTAGAAAGGTATATAGAGATAATAAATAGAGTGCTTATCCTTTTAATACTAGTATAGTCCTATTAACTTAGTCTATACTATACTTATAGTAACTATATTATAATAGAAGATATTCTTTAGGCTTATTAAATATATAAATAAGCTTATAAAGCTATAATAGTTAAATATATAGGGTTTATTAATAAGATTAACGTCTAGGGAAGTCTATTATATAAGAGCTAGGACCCTTATTATACCTAGTAATATAATATAGATTAACTTACCTTTATATTAAAAAGGTTAAGTTATATTTATTAGCCGCGACTATTAATTAAGTATTTAGGAACGGGGTTAAATTATTATTATATTATAAGTAATTATAAAGTAGTAGGAGCCTTACTAATAAAGATAATCTATCTTATATAATTTTAATCTATAGCTTAATAATATAAATAAGCTATTCCTTATTAAAGATCTTCTTTTATAATTAATAGTAGATTAAGTTAAGTAGTATATAGATATATATATTAATAGAGACTTTAAGACTAGTAAAGATATAATTATATATCTAGATAATTATTAATATATTAGGTTGGTATTAAACCTTTAATTAGCTAATATAAGGTTAATATATTAAGTTTATTAGATTAGAGGAGAGCTTAAAGTTATCTATTTTAATAGAGGTAAACTAGAGAATTTTATTATAAAATTACTAACTAGTCTACCTTATCTTCTTTTTATTAATAATTTTAGGGTATATTATAATATATATAGGGCCTTAAAAGCGTTCTACCTTATCCCCGCCTACTTACCTTATAATAAAAGATGAAAGCTTACTAATATATTTACCCTATTACTTAGGCCTTATAGTACTAGTCTTAATAATATTATAAAAGCCTTTTATAAGCCTATCTAGGCTCTTAATTAAGGAATAGAAGGAATAGAAGTTAATAGTAGTATATAGGCGGTATAGTCCTTTATTATAACCCTATTAAGTAATATACCCTAATAAGCTAATAATAGCGGGTTTATAAGATATACTACTATTATAGGTTATTAAATATATTACTATTCTAAGAATAAACGGGCTAATTTAGACTTTAATATTATAAGAAATAGAAGATACTATTATAAAACTATAAATCTACGTAATATTATATAAAGTTTAACTAGTAGGTAACTAAAGATATACCTTTAAGATATTAGAATCTAGTTAGAGTTACCTCTAATTATAAAGCTTATACTAGTACTTAACTTAATATAATCGCGTGCTTATAATACCCCTTATTCTAAATAGCGTAGTCTAGGTTATATCTTATAAGGATTCTTAATAACCTTAATCCTAATTAAGCGTAGGGTAATAGTATTTCTTAAAGTATTCTAACATTTCTAGTTCCCCCCTAGCTAGTTAAGGATATAAAGCCCTACCTAATATATCTAGTTATAGATCCTCTCTAAGGCTAGTAAGGTAATATTATTAGCCCCCTTAATCCTTTATAACTAGTTAAGTATAGGCTAGTTCTACTATCCTTTTCTATAGGCTACTAAAAGTATAGCTAATAAATAGTTAATATCTCTTAAGGCTGTTATTAGGGCGTTCATACTTATTATATAATTAAATACTCTAGTTAATAGTTAATAGTTAATAGACCTAGATACCTTATATAAGATTATTAAAGAAGCCCGCTAGGCCTATTAAGACTTAATGTTATACGCGTAGACTATTCTAGCTTTAATTATAAAAGGCTTTAATAATAAAGACTCTAATAAAGATATATTAGGGGCTATCTTATTAGATATAGCTAAGTTAGATTTAAATATTAATAGTATAGCTATAGTAATAGTACCTAGGATAATAAGAATAAAAGTAAAGAGGAAGCCAATAGTAAAGGGTAGTAAGAAGAAATTTAATAAGCTACTTAACCTCCCTAATATATATATAAGACTCTACCTAGCTAATAATATAAGAGAATATATAATAGTTATAAATTCTAATATCTTAATAGGAGAACTAAAATATAAAGTTTTTAAAGGTATAGTAGATATAGTAGTACCTCTAAATTTAATAGGTTACTTATTTATTAAAGATATTATATAATAGTTATTATAACTTAGGCTAGTAGGGGCTTAGGATTATAACTACCCTAAGTTTATAGAAGTACTAGGGTCTCTAGATATATAATATCTAATATTAGTAAAAAGCTTCCTCCTAATTAGGGAGTAGGCTATTAATAATAATAATAGTAATAAGTATAAGTATATTAAAGGCTTATATAGGATAATAGTAGATTATTAATATACTACTATTTTACTATTACTAAAAGGCTTTATTTTAGATATATTTCTTTAGATTAAGGCCTTAGTAAATTTAATAAGACTTAACTTATAATACCTATTCTTATAGTACTTAATAGAAGTATATAAGACTAACTATAACTTATAAGTAATAGATTTTAGCCTATAGCTATTAAGATAGTATCGCCGTATTATATATACTAATCCTAAAAATTAACGTTATATCTATAACGTTAATAATTATATATAAGTTATAAATAGGAAGGGATAATTAGTATAATATTTTTCTTATACCTATTATTATAAATAGTATACCTTTCTTATTATTTAACGCCTAAAGGAGCTACTATATAGTAATCTAAATAACGAGGACGAAGATAAGCTATATAATAAGTAATAGGTATATAATACTATCTTAGACCTCCTTATATATACTCGCTTAGAATTATAGTATATATATAGCCTTCCTAGACTATATTATAAGACTATATATATAATAGATATTCCTAATAAACCTTTCTAGCCTATTAATAATATACACGTACTAGAATATACTTAGGGAGTGGTATATCTATAATAGTAAGGAAGTGCGTTTATTAAAGGCTTTAGGATAGTAATCTAAGTAGGTTTACTAAAGGCTTTAGGATAGTAATCTGAGTAGGTTTACTGAAGGCTTTAGGATAGTAATCTAAGTAGGTTTTAGCTATAGTATAAGAATTATTACCTTAGGAGATAGTGCGTTACTTACCTGATTATTTGATATTAACTCACGGTTATTATATAATTACTTACCGGTATGCCACGGGCTTAATACCGTCAGCGGTTATAGAACTAAAACCGTAGGAGGTAATAGTACGGATTAAAAATATGTTATATCTAATATAAGAGCGTTATAATACTATAAATAGCCCGTTATATAACAGTTTAATAATAGTTATTTAATAGTTAAATAATAGTAGGAAGATAGTTAGGCTACTAATATCTAACCGTTATATAACCGTCCTAAAACGGTTAGACTATGGTTGGACCACGGTAGTCTAGCCGTTATCCCACCGTTTTACAACCGTTACTATAGATTAGGGTTAGGTAGGACAGTATATAATATAAAATTATAATAAGTCTAATATAATAAGTATATTATTACTAGATATTATAAGGGCCTTTAATAATATCTCTTATAAAAAGTTATTATATAACTTAAAGAAGAAAGGGGTCTTAACCCTTATTATATAATAGGTATAAAGCTTCTTAATAAAAAGGGCTATAATAATTATACTAAGCTAGGAGATAAGTAAGATAAAGATAATAAAGATTAAAATCCCTTAAGGATCCTTAATATTACTTATTTTATTTTTATTTTTTAACTCCCTACTTATAAAAGAGTATATAAAGATAAAACTCTAAGTATAAATTAAAGGCTTTATTAATAATATTTACTTAATAGTATATAATAAAAGTATATAAGATATACCTTTATTAAGTAAATATATATAAGGTAACCTTTACCCCTTATAAGTATAAGTTAGTCTATTTATTAAAGAGCTTAAAGAGGTTTAATATAAAGGTAATAATAGACTTTAAAGTAGTAGTAGTATACCTAGAGATATTAATAAGAGTCCTTAAACTTTATATTAATAGTAAATTAAAGTAGGGCTTATGTATTAATAAGATAAGATTAAAGATAGAGATATAAAAGTTAGCCTTATTAATTATTACTAGCTTAATATAAGGTATTATATTTAATAAAATAAGATAAGTTTATAATATTATAATCTAGCTAGTAATAACTTATATAATAGAGATATAATATAACTTAAAGGGGATATTAGAGGTAAAGAAGGCTAATATTATAATACTAAAAATTATATAAAATAGGTACTTAAAAATAGTACTTAAGGCCTTTAAGGTAATTAGTATATAAGTATTAGAGATAGAATTAAGGGTCCTATTAATAAGGATAAGCCTTAATTAGTTAATACTATATATACTAGTAGTATAAGGGATCTACCTACTAATTAAGGAAGGGAATATAAGGATCTATTATAAGCTAAAAGGGAAAAGGGGAAGGGAGAAAAGGATTATAAAGACTCTAGTAGAGCAGAAGTAGTCTTAGGTAAGGGGAGCCCTCTAAGTAGTAGTAGGGGGAGGGGATATTAGGATAATAGCTTAGCTTACCCCTAAAGAAATTAGGAGGTAGGTAAAAGAGAAGTAGAAAGAGAGGTAGCTAGGATACTAGGAGGGTATCCCTAGTTATACTAGGATAGTAGTATAAAGGGGTAAGATCTAAGAGATAAGAGTTAATCTTTATATAGGGCTTTTTAAGGCTAAGAGCTTTATAAGTATTTAATTATATATAAAGAAGATAAGACTACGCGCCTTTTTATATAAGAGAAGGGTACTAGGAGTTAATAATATTAATTATAAATATAGATAGAAGTATTAAGATACTAAGTATATACTTATATTCTATCCTAATTATATAAAAAGAAGGAGGTAGATACTTTAAAGGGTAGGGTTAAATAACTTCTACTAGATAATATTAACTTTAAAGGGGCTAAAGGTAGTAATTAAGTAGGTTATCTAGTAAGGTATACTTAGCTAGTTTATCCTAGTAAGGGAATAACTTAAGGGGGTTATATAACGGTAGATAGGCTCTAATTAAAGGATAAAGGGGTAGGTAACTTTAATAAAAAAAGAGATAAGATAGTATAAAGAGTATAAGAAAGGGTAGTATATAATATCTAGAATTCTAGAAATATAATAGTAAATAGGGTAGGAGGTAAGGTTTTCTTTTATAAAGTATAGTTTCCTCTAGTAAGCTAGATATAAACCGCCCTTATTAGCTCTAAGTAGCTAGATAGTAGAGTATAAAATATAAATATAAATATAAATATAAGCTCTATTAATATCTAGATATTAGTAGCTTAATAGCTAAATAGATATCTACTATTAATAGTATAATTAAAGAAATCGGGCTAGATCTAGATATTAATTAGCTAATTATTTAAATTATATTAACTATCCCTTAACTAATATCTAAATTATTTAGAACTATTTATAACTAAGTAGATTTAGGTCTAGAAAATAACTAGGGAAATATATTAAATAGTCTTACCTATATCTATTTTATATAAAATTATTATCTTATTACTTATTAAGACCTACTATAACCCTAAGGTATATACTTACTAGTAACGTGCTAGTCTAGTTCCTACTTAGGGTTACTACCCTCTTCCTACTCTAGTTTATCGTCGCTATTAATTAAGGTATACTAGGTAAGCGTACTAGTAATATAGTTCTATTATAATATATATAGTAGATAGTTACCTAGAAGCTAACAGCTAGCTAATAGGAGGTAGTTATACTATAACTATTTACTAAATAAAAATAGGAGTGGATATTAGAGGGCTATATAAGAAGGATACTAATTAGGGATTAATATAAGGCCCCCGTTAATAGTTTTAATATAGATATCCCGCTTAATCTAGCCTCTTATAACGTTATTAGGAGTTATTATAATATAAGTAACTTCTATAAAGGTAGGCTAATTATAGGTACCTTTATCCTATTATTTAGGATTTAGCTATTAGATATAAATACTTATAATATTAATAGGATATTATAATTTATCCTCTTTAAGGCGGTTATAATAGGATTTAAACCCCTAGATATATAGGTTAATAGACTAGAGGGTATATTAAGTAGAAGTAAGGGTATCTTAATTTAAATTATTAAATTATTAAAAGTAAATATCTAGTTACTCTTATATACTATCTAATATGTAGATCTAGGTAAATTTTAGCCTAAGGCTATTATTAGTAATAAGAGGATATTAAAATATAGGGTCCTACTAAGACTCTAGTATACTTAGTAATATATAACTAAGTAGCCTCTTAGTATCTATACTTAATTTATATATATCTAGACTTAGTAACCTAATTAACTATTCTATTATATATTTTAATAGGTTATAAGCCTAGTAATATAAGTATTTATTTTAATTATAATTATTACTTATTCTATCCTAGCTAATATAATATTAAAGTTTTAATAGCCTCTAGTACCCTTTAATAAGTTAATAATTACTATTATTATATATATTACCTAAAATTCTTTAATTTCTTATTAAAGTACTTAGCTTTTACTATTATAAGTAACCTTAAATAAATAAGTAAACTTAATTAATCTATAATTATAAGGTCTAAAGACTAGTTATAAGGGCTATTATAATATTATTATTAATATAAGTACTATTAAACAACTATACTTAGCCCCTTAAGTAAATACCTACTTCTAACCTTATTATTATAATAAATATTAATTTTATAAGTAGATATTTTATTAATACTCCCTCTATTAAGCCTTCTTAGATAAACTACTACTACCTTATACTTAAGGAAAGAAAGATACTTCCTCCTCTTAAATAATTATAATAGATACTATTTTTTATAGTAATCTCTACTTTATTATATTACGCCTTTTAATATTATTTAACTATTTCCCCCTAGAAAAATTTCTTTAAAGGAGGTTAGGCCCCTAAGAAAAAATCTTTATAAAAGGAGGTTAGGCTTTAACTATCTTAATTCTCTTAAATCTTATTAGGTAACTATTAATTATCTAACTAAGCTTAAAGATAGCTTTTCCTATTATTAAAATTACTAGCCTAGCTATTTTTATTAAGTTAGCCCTTTAAAGTTTATATCCTTAGGAATATAAGGATAGCTTATTATAATAAATAATTTACTAATCTTCCTTTTATAATTTTTAAGTTAAATTAATTTAAGTTAATACTTCCTAAATCCTATTTTTATTTTAATATTTTAATTACTATTTATTATCTATTCTTATAAATAGTAAGATTAATTACTACCCTTCCCTTTAAGGGGAATTCCCTCCTTTATATATTATAGGTAAAGGGGTAGCGTAGTACTATTATATATTATAGATATTATATTAATAGTAGTATTATATTCCTAATTAATCCTTATAATTATCTCCCTATCTAGGCTCTTAGGCTTTAAGAGTATAAAAGGTTATAATTTATAAAAGATACTCCCTTAATAATAGAATATACCTCTTATAAGAGTATAATAATATAATTAATTATAAGGCCCCTAAGCTAAGCCTTAAGGAATATATAGTTTTATTAAATAGTAATAATTATAAATAATATTCTTATATATAATCCTTATATTATAATATATTCCTATTATAATTCCTATTATTCTTTATTAATTTATTATAAAAGTAGTTAGAAGTCTTAGTATTTTAAAGTAAATAAGAAGTTATTACTATTAAGGGTTTATTAAGTACTTAAGGTATACCTCCTTTATATAACTTTAATATTATATTTTTATTAATTATATTAAGTCTTTTTTAATTTTTATTTATATTATTACCCCCTTTATACCTTATTATACCTCCTTATAATCCTATTAATTACTTTATAAGTAATCCTTAATAATAAATTTACCCTTACTATTAATTAAAAAAAGACTACTACTACCCCCTCTACTTATAATAGTACTTAACCTCCTTTATTAAGTTATTTATAATATATCTTTATATTATCTTATATAATATACCTTTAATATACTATATTTTAAAATAAAGAGTTATAAGTCTAATATTTTTAATTAAGGCTTTACTTACCCCTTTAATAGTATATTTTATATATATACCTCCCTTAGCTCTATTAAATATAATTATTATAAAGATCTTAATATTAAATATTAATAAGAGATTTTTACTTATATTTATTATACTTATACGCGCCTTCTTTAATCCTTAAATATTATAACTACTTTAAATACTAGCTTTAACCTCCTTTAACTTATTAAATTCTAGTAAACCTTTAATAGGCTTATTTAATAGTATTATTACTACCTCTATTATACCTCCTCTACCCCCTCTACTATTATTACTCCTATTAGGGTAGATCCTACTATTACTATTTATATTATAAATATCCTTAAGGGTATTTTTAATATCTTTTATTAATATATATATATTACTCTATCTCCCCTTTTAAAGCTCTATTAAAGCCTTACTAATATATTATAAGAGCGCCTTCCTCCTATTATAAAGGATAAAGAAGAGGATAAAGAGGATAATCCTATTACTAGTAGTAGTAATAATAATAGGCCTAGTATTATTATTAATATAATATAATAGCTCTCTTTTATAATATCTTTAATAATCTAGTTATATTAGGTATCTTTTCTTTTTTATTAATAATAATAGAAATTATTTCCCCTCTTATATAATATAAACTTTATACCTTAAGATAATCCTACTTAAATATTTCTAATATATTTAGTATATTAATTAAGTCTTACTTATATAACTATTAATTATAATTATAAGACTAACGCTTCTACTTTATTAAATATTAAGGTTTATTATAAGAGATTTTATAATTAAGAATAGCTTTAACTTCCTATTTATTTTTATTATTTATAAACTCTATTTATATAACTTTTATAATACTCTTACTATTATCTTAATATAGCTTTATAAGTAAGATATAAAAGATATTATATATATAAAAGGTATTAAGTAGTTATAACTTATATACCTAACTATTAATATAATTAAGGACTTTAAAAGGTCTTAAATAATATTATAATACTATAATAGTTTTTCAATTATTTATATTAATTTAATATACTTTATATTTAATAAGATATAATTACTTATATTATATTATCTTTACTTTTATTATTTATTTATATACTCTACTTATATAACTTATATTTAATATAAGTATTATTTTAAACCTTCCCTTTATTTTTAAAGTAATTTAATCCTTTTTTATATTAATAGGACTTCTCTTAATAATAGCTTTAAAAGCTTTATATTTAGCTTAAGTAAGTAGTTATAAAGTATTTTATATAAAGGTAACTTAATATTAATATACTTTATATAATTATATATAAACTTTAGTAGATAAAGTAACTCTACTTAGTTATCTTATCTCTAGGTAGAATAGTAGATACTACTTAAGTATACTATTCTATCTCTCTATTTAACTATCTATTTAGGGATAAAAAGTAGTATTAAGCTTCCTTTTTATATTAATATAATAATATATAATTACTTAGAAGCTACTTATAAATATTATCCTTTAATTATTAATAATACCTTCTAATTAATTAAACTTTAAAAAGATTTTATAATATAATAAGTTAATAATATTAATAGTATTAACTATTTTTATAATAGGTAAATACCTAATATAATAGTTTATAACTATTAAGATTATATTATAAATACTATCCTTTTATTTACTTAAAGGGAGATTTATAATAAAATTTATTATAATTTCTTAAAAAGATCTTATAAGTATTAATAATAATAATAGTATATTATAAATAGTATATTTATATAATTTTATTAATTAATAAGTTAAATATTTTTCTATATAATTATAAATATCTTATCCTATTAGTTTCTAATAGAACTTCTATTTAATAAACTCTTATATATACTTTTATAAATAGTAACTAATATAAGGATTATTATAATAAAGCTTTAAGATTTCTTATTTAATTACTTTATTATTAAGTATAAAAATTATACTACCCTTATAAAAGACCCCTATTTTATTTATTAATAGAGATATATTAATACCCTTTTTATAGCCTTAAGACTTTAATAATTATTTCTTATTATAAATATCTTTATCTCCCTTTTAAAGATATTAAAGTATCTTTAATATTAAGTTATTATATTTATTTTATACGCGCTCTATTATTAATATAGTTATAATATATCTTTTAAGTATTATTTAATTAATATTAAATTATCTTATAATAGGATTTAAGTTATTATTTATATTACTTTATATCCTTAAGAGCGCGTTACTCTTTTTAATTTTTAGGGTATAAGGCTTTTTAAGCCTTATCTTCAACCTTTTATACTATTTATAGTTATAAGCCTTATTATTTAATAAACCTTTATATATATTATATATATAATACTTATTAAAAGGAATATACTTAATATTCTTTAATCTATTTTATAATATTAATAGATAAGTATCTTCTTTATTTATTACTAATATATAATCTAATTACCTTAATAAGGTATTAATAGGGTTCTTAGTACTTATATAATAATAGATTTTAAAGTTATATATTATAAGCTTTATTATTTAATATACTTATTTCCTTATTAATAATAATATTATTTAGAAATACTTTAAGTTATTATAATTAATAATTATTATAATTAGGTATAAGCTACCTTTTAAGAAGTACTATTATACCTAGAATACTTTAATAATTATAAGTAGTTCTTAATTATAAGTCTTATATCTAGTTTTTATTAAATATAGCTTATAAGAATAGAAAGTAATTAAATACTATCCTACCTCTATCCCTTTATTATTAATTAGGTACTTTCATAATGAAATAGTTATAATAGCTAGAATTAAAGTATTAATCTCTAGTTAAATTTCTCTTATAAGGTTAAAATATATAAGTAATAGTACTTTTTAAAAGAGTTATTTTAACTACTTAAATACTACTCTTATAATAATACTTAGTATTAACTTTTTATTTTTAATATATAAATAATTATTTTTTAGATAGTCTATTAATATTATAATAATAGAGGAATAGTATTTAATAAAATAATAATAGAAATTAGTAAACTTTAAAAAGATCTAAATATCCTTAATACTCCTAGGTTCTAGCTATTCTATTATAATATCTACTCTACGCGGATTTATATATATACTATTATAATTAATAATAAAGTTAAGGAATTCTACCTCTATTATTATAAATTTATATTTTTTTAAGTTAATATAAAGTTTAAATTTATAAAGATATTATAATATTACTTTTATAACTCTAATATAAGACTTTTTATCCTAGAAGTAGATAAGAATATTATCTAGATAAATAATATATATAATATTAAGTAATCCCGCTAGGGCTTTATTAATATATACTTAGAATAAGGTAGGTATATTAATAAGTCTAAAAGGTATAATTATATATTTAAAATAGTTATACCTTATATAGAATATAGTCTTCTATTTATTATCCTTTCTTATTTATAAGTAATAATATATATCCTTAAGATCTAACTTAATTAAATATTTAATATTAATTAATTTTATTAATATTTTATTAATTAATAGAAGTAAATAATAATTCTTAATTATAATCTTATTAAGCGCCTTATAATTAATATATAAATATAATATTCTATCCTTTTTTAATATAAAAAGAATTAATATACTTATTAAACTTATAAAATAATAAATTTATCCCTTTTTTAAAGCTTACTTAGAACACTCCTTTAATACGCGTAACTCTTTCTTTAAAAGGTTATAAAGTAGGTTAAAGGGAGGTTCTTTATTCTCCTTTATATTAATTATATAATTATATTATATATAGGCTAGTAGCGCCCTAATATTCTTAATTAAAAAGATATCTTAAAATTCTTAAAATTTTAAAAGGAGCTTAACTTTAAGTAGTAGGCTTTTATTACCTACTCTTAAGTATATTATAATAAATATAATATTATTAAGCTACTCCTTTAAGGCTTTAATAATATTAAAGTACTCTTTAATATTATTTTTCTTAATTAAGAATTATTAATTTTATATAAGTTAATCTACTTAAAGATTTTATTCCTCTAATTATAAATACTTAAAGTAGAAGTTATAATTAAGGTTTATTATTATATAAAAGGCGCCCTTATAATATTATATAATACTATTAAAATTAATAAGTTTAATTTTTTTTATATAAAAACCTAGTAATAATATTAAGTTCTTAACTTTATTATATAAGGTATTATTAAAGCTAGGGTCTATTTTTTAATCCTACTCCTTTATTAAATATATATTAATATAATAAATATCTACTTTTAAATTAATTAATATAATAAATTTTCTTTATAAGCTTTTAAGCTCTACTTATATTATAATAATAAGTTATTATATCTACTTCTTCCCTTATATTATAATAGTAGATATAATTATAATACTTAGGGGTTTTTTAAATTTAAGCTTTTCTTAGCCGGCTTATTATTAGATATCTTATTAGTTATAAGCTTATTAGTTATAAGCTTATTAATTATAATACTTATAACTATTAATTTTATACTTTAATAATCCTTAATTATATATCCCTTCTTTTAATAATTATAATACTTAATAGTAGAAAGGTTAAGCTTAAGCCTTTAAAGGAGGTATAATAATACTTTAAGAGTACCCCGCCCTTCTTACTTTATATATAGGTTATTATCTCTTTACCCTTAGAAATTTCCTCTTCCTCTTTAAGGATATTAACCCTTAGTAGGAGTATTATCCCTTTAATCTTTATATATAAATAGTATTATATAAGGCTCTAATTAGGTTATTAATATAATAAGAGTATCCCTTATCTCTAGGATATTAGGTTATATTATAAGTTAATTATAAAGATCCTTATATAATTTATTTAAGAGGTTATTATAAAGTATATACTTTATTAACAGCTTAAGTTATCTTTTTAACCTAGTAAGGTAATTTATAAAGTTTATAATTTTATAATATTCCTTTTACTTAGCTTTTAAGTAGTATTTACTAATTATAAGGTATTAATTTTAAGGATCTTTTATTTAATTTATTAAGAAATTATTAAAGTATTCCTAGAACTATTCATCCTTTAATATATCCTTTATATATTTATATTATATAGCCTTAGGGTCTAGGGCTATATATTATAATATATATAAATTTTTTATAAAGTTATTAAAAAAGTAGGTTATACTTATTTTAATTATTTTAATTATATTATTAAACTATTCTTAATATTCTTATATTAACTTCCTATTATATATATATAAGTTTTATAACCTAAGAATATAAGTTTTATATTAAGGACGCTTTAATTCTAATTCTTCTATTAATAATAGGTAATAATAATAACCTACTTAAGTAGTATTATTAATATATATTTCTTACTTTAACTCTTATAAATATTATTATAAATATTATATTTATTACCTTTTAAAGACTTCTTCTTTAAGTTCTTATATCCTTTATAATAGTACTTCTTAGGTTTTAGGTAGTAGGGACTAGATTTATATACTTAATAGCTACCCCTAGATAGTTAGTTATAATTATAATATATTTATTATTAATTTATTAACTAATTCTTAAGACTTACTTTCTTTATAAGCTTAGTCCCTTATATTTAGGTAGGTTATTTATACTAGTTAACTAACCTTTTTACCTTATACCTATAATAACCCTTCTCTACTTATCTTATTAATAGTCGGGCTACTACCCCTAAATAGGGTAGAATAATTAGAATATAAGGGTATTATATAATAATATAGCTATTAAGTATTATAAATAATATATATATAAAACTCTCTATTTTTATTAATAATAAGACTAATCGCTACCCTCCCCTTTAGGGGGAATTCCCTCCTTTATATACTATAAGTAAAGGGGTAGCGTAGTACTACTACGTACTATAGACGCCACGTCGATAGTAGTACTACATTCCTAACTAGTCCTTATACTAGGTCTTTACTTTAAGGTCCGCAAGGACCTAATATATTATATAAATTTTAATAATAGTTAAGAGTAATTATATATTCCTAATTTATTAGAAAAGGAGGTATTTTAGATTACCCATAATTAATAGTATTATAGGGGGTATTATTAGATATATAAAAGAATTATAGTATCTATATATATTTATTACTTACTATAATACTTACGCGTTTATATAAAGTATTATCTAGAGTATTAACTAAATTAAATAAAGTGGTATAAACCTTATAGAAGTATAATCCCTATTAATTACCCTACTATTCCCTTCTATATAATAGCTATAGATTTTATTATTACACTACCTTTATATAAGGGTGCTACGTAATAATATAGCTATTAAGTACTATAAATAGTACGTATATATATATATAGAACTCTCTATTCTTATTAATAGTAAGACTAATTACTACCCTTCCCTTTAAGGGGAATTCCCTCCTTTATATATTATAGGTAAAGGGGTAGCGTAGTACTATTATATACTATAAACGCCACGTTAATAATAGTATTATATTCCTAATTAATCTTTATAATTATCTCCCTATCTAGGCTCTTAGGCTTTAAGAGTATAAAAGGTTATAATTTATAAAAGATACTCCCTTAATAATAGAATATACCTCTAGTAAGAGTATAATAATATAATTAATTATAAGACCCTCTAAGCTAAGCCTTAAGGAATCTATAATTTTATTAAATTATAATAATTATAGATATTACTCTTATATATAATCCTCTATTATAATATATTCCTATTATACTTCCTATTATCCTTTATTAATTTATTATAAAAATAGTTAGAAGTCTTAATATTTTAAAGTAAATAAAAACTTATTATTATTAAGGGTTTATTAAGTACTTAAAGTATACCTTCTTTATATAACTTTAATATTATTCTTTTAATTATAATATCTTTATTTTTTATTAATTATATTAAGTCCTTTTTAAGTCTTATTTATATTATTACCCCCTCTACGCCTTATTATACCTCCTTATACTTCTAATAATTATTTTATAAGTAGTCCTTAATAATAAACTTACCCTTACTACTAATTAAAAGAAGATTATTACTACCCCCTCTACTTATAATAATATATAACCTCTCCTATTAAGCCGCTCCTAGCCTATTCTTATATTATCTTATATAATATACCTTTATTATATTATACTTTAATTTAAAGAGTTATAAGTCTAATATTTTTAATTAAGGCTTTACTTATCCCTTTAGTAGTATAACTTATATATACGCCTCCCTTAGCTCTATTAGATATAATTATTATAAAGATCTTAATATTAAATATTAATAAGAGATCTCTACTTATACTTATTATACTTATATATACCTTCTTTAATCCTTAAATATTATAACTACTTTAGATACTAGCTTTAACCCCCCTTAGCTTATTATATTCTAATAAACCTTTAATAGGTTTATTTAATAGTATTATTATTACCTTTACTACGCCTCCTTTACCCCTACTACTATTATAGCTCTTATTAGGGTTAACTTAGCTATTACTATTTATATTATAAATACCCTAGAGGGTATTCTTAATATCCTTTATTAATATATATATATATTACTCTATCTCCTCTTTTAAAGTACTTTTAAAGCTTTATTAATATATTATAAGAGCGCCTCCCTCTTATTATAAAGGATAAAGAAGAGGATAATAAGAAGGATACTCCTATTACTAGTAGTAGTAATAGTAATAGGCCTAATACTACTACTAGTATAATATAATAGCCCTCTCTTATAATACCCTTTATAATCTAGTTATATTAAGTATCTTTTCTTTTTTATTTATAATAATAGAAATTATTTCCCCTCTTATATAATATAAACTTTATACTTTAAAGTAATCCTACTTAAATCTTTCTAATATATTTAGTATATTAATTAAGTCCTATTTATATAACTATTAATTATAATTATAAGATTAACCCTTCTACTTTACTAAATATTAAGGTTTATTATAAGAGATTTTATAATTAAAAATAGCTTTAACTTCCTATTTATCTTTATTATTTATAAGCTCTACTTATATAACTTTTATAATACTCTTACTATTACCTTAATATAACTTTATAAGTAAGATATAAAAGATATTATATATATAAAAGGTATTAGGTAGTTATAACTTATATACCTAACTACTAATATAATTAAAGACCTTAAAAGGCCTTAGATAATATTATATTAATTTTTTAATTACTTATATTAATTTAATATACTTTATATTTAATAAGATATAATTATTTATATTATATTATCTTTACTTTTATTATTTATTTATATACTCTACTTATATAACTTATATTTAATATAAATATTACTTTAAACCTTCCCTTTATTTTTAAAGTAATTTAATCCTTTCTTATATTAATAGGACTTCTCCTAATAATAGCTTTAAAAACTTTATATCTAGCTTAAGTAAGTAGTTATAAAGCGCCTTATATAGAGGTAACTTAGTATTAGTATACTTTATATAATTATATATAAACTCTATTAAATAAAGTAACTCTACCTAGTTATCTTATCTCTAAGTAGAATAGTAGCGTAGATACTACTTAAGTATACTATTCTATCTCTCTATTTAACTATCTATTTAAGGGTAGAAAGTAGTATTAAGCTTTCTTTTTATATTAGTATAATAATATATAGCTACCTAGAAGTTATTTATAATTATTATCCCTTAATTATTAATAATACCTTTTAGTTAATTAAACCTTAAAAAGATTTTATAATATAATAGGTTAATAATATTAATAATATTAACTATCTTTATAATAAGTAAATACTTAGCTACCTTAATATAATAGTTTATAACTACTAAGATTATATTATAAATACTACCCTTTTATTTATTTAAAGGGAGATTTATAATAAAATCTATTATAATTTCTTAAAAAGGTCTTATAAGTATTAATAATAGTAATAGTATATTATAAATAATATATCTATATAGCTTTATTAATTAATAAGTTAAGTATTTTTATATATAATTACAAATGTCTTATCCTATTAATTTTTAATAAAACTTCTACTTAATAAGCTCTTATATATACTTTTATAAGTAGTAGCTAGTATAAGGGTTATTATAATAAAGCTTTAAGATTTCTTATTTAATTACTTTATTATTAGGTATAAAAATTATACTACCCTTATAAAAGACCCCTATTTTATTTATTAATAGAGATATATTAATACCCTTTTTATAGCCTTAAGACTTTAATAATTATTTCTTATTATAAATATCCTTATCTCCCTTTTAAAGATATTAGAGTATCTTTAATATTAAGTTATTATATTTATTTTATATATACTCTATTATTAACGCGGTTATAATATACCTTCTAAATACTATTTAATTAATATTAAATTATCTTATATTAGGGTTTAAGCTATTACTTATATTACTTTATATCCTTAAGAGTATATTACTCTCCCCTATTTTTAGGATATAAGGCTTTTTAAGCCCTATCTCTAACCTTTTATACTATTTATAAATATAAGCCTTATTATCTTATAAACCTTTATAAATACTATATATATAATACTTATTAAAAGGAATATACTTAATATTCTTTAACTTATTTTATAATATTAATAGATAAGTATCTTCTTTATTTATTATTAATATATAATCTAGTTACTTTAATAGGGTATTAGCTAGGTTCTTAATACTTATATAATAGTATATTTTAAAGTTATATATTATAAGCTTTATTACTTAATATACTTATCTCCTTATTAATAATAATATTATCTAGAAATACCTTAAGTTATTATAATTAATAATTATTATAATTAAGTATAAGCTACCTTTTAAGAAGTACCTTTATACTTAGAATATTTTAATTATTATAAGTAGTTTCTAATTATAAGTCTTATATCTAGTTTCTACTAAATATAACTTATAAGAATAGAAGGTAATAAGATACTATTTTACTTCCGCCCCTTTAATATTAATAAGGAACTTTTATAATAAAATAGTTATAATAGCTAGAATTAAAGTATTAATCTCTACTTAGATTTCTCTTATAAGGTTAAAATATATAAGTAATAGTACCTTTTAAAAGAGTTACTTTAACTACTTAAACGCCGCTCTTATAATATTACTTAATATTAACTTTCTATTTTTAATATATAAATAATTATTTATTATTTAATCTATTAATACCGCGGTAATAGAGGAATAGTATTTAATAAAATAATAGTAGAAATTAATAAACCTTAAAAAGACCTAAATATCTTTAATACTCCTAGGTTCTAGTTATTCTATTATAATATCTACTTTATATAGATTTATATATACGCTATTATAACTAATAATAAAGCTAAGGAATTCTACTTCTACTATTATAAATTTATATTTCTTTAAGTTAATATAAAGTTTAAATTTATAAAGATATTATAATACTACCTTTATAACTTTAATATAAGACTTTTTATCCTAGGAGTAGATAAGAATATTATCTAGATAAATAATATATATAATATTAAGTAGTCCTACTAGGGCCTTATTAATATATACTTAGAATAAGGTAGGTATATTAATAAGTTTAAAAGGTATAATTATATATTTAAAATAGCTATATCTTATATAAATATAATCTTTTATTTATTATCCTTTCTTATTTATAAGTAATAATATATATCCTTAAGATCTAACTTGATTAAATATTTAATATTAATTAATCTTATTAATATTTTATTAATTAATAAAAGTAGATAGTAATTCTTAATTATAATCTTATTAAGCGCTTTATAATTAATATATAAATATAATATTCTCTCCTTTTTTAATATAAAAAGAATTAATATACTTATTAAACTTATAAAATAATAAATTTATCCCTTTTTTAAAGCTTACTTAGAATACTCCTTTAATACGCGTAACTCTTTCTTTAATAAGTTATAAAGTAGGTTAAAGGGAGGTTTTTTATTCTCCTTTATATTAATTATATAATTATAATATATATAGTCTAATAGCGCCCTAGTATTCTTAATTAAAAAGATATCTTAGAATTTTTAAAATTCTAGAGGGAGCTTAACTTTAAGTAGTAGGCTTTTATTACCTACTCTTAAGTATATTATAATAAATATAATACTATTAAACTACTCCTTTAAGGCTTTAATAATATTAAAGTACTCTTTAATATTACTTTTCTTAATAGGGAATTACTAGTTCTATATAAGCTAATCTACTTAGGGATTTTATTCTTTTAATTATAAATACCTAAGGTAGAAGTTATAATTAAGGTTTATTATTATATAAAAGGCGCCCTTATAATATTATATAATACTATTAGAATTAATAAATTTAATTTCTTTTATATAAGAACCTAGTAATAATATTAAGTTCCTAACTCTATTATATAAGGTATTATTAAAGCTTAAGTCTATTTTTTAATCCTACTCCTTTATTAAGTATATATTAATATAATTGATATCTACTCTAGAATTAATTAATATAATAAACTCTCTTTATAAACTTTTAAGCTCTATTTATATTATAATAATAAGTTATTATATCTACTTCTTCCCTTATATTATAATAGTAGATATAATTATAATACTTAGGGGTTTTTTAAATTTAAGCTTCTCTTAACTAGCTTATTATTAGATATCTTATTAATTATAAGCTTATTAGTTATAATATTTATAACTATTAATTTTATACTTTAATAATCCTTAATTATATATCCCTTCTTTTAATAATTATAATACTTAATAGTAGAGAGGTTAGGCTTAGGCCTTTAAGGAAGGTATAGTAATACCCTAATACTACCCCGCCCTTCTTACTTTATATATAAGCTATTATCTCTTTACCCTTAGAAATTTCCCCTTCCTCTTTAAGGATATTAACCCCTAATAGGAGTATTATCCCTTTAATCTTTATATATAAGTAGTATTATATAAGGCTCTAGTTAGGTTATTAATATAATAAGAGTATCCCTTATCTCTAGGATATTAAGTTATATTATAAGTTAGTTATAAAGATCTTTATATAATTTATTTAAAAGGTTATTATAAAGTATATACTCTATTAATAGCTTAAGTTATCTTTTTAATTTAATAAGGTAATTTATAAAGTTTATAATCTTTTAATATTCCTTTTACTTAACTTCTAAATAGTATTTACTAATTATTAGATATTAATTTTAAGGATTTTCTATTTAATCTATTAAGAAACTATTAAAGTATTCCTAGGACTATTTATCCTTTAATATGTCCTTTATATATTTATATTATATAGCCTTAGGGTCTAGGGCTATATACTATAACGCGTATTAGATTTTTATAGAGTTATTAAAAAATAGGTTATACTTATTTTAATTATTTTAATTATATTATTAAACTATTCTTAATATTCTTATATTAACTTCTTATTATATATATATAGGTCCTACGGCTTAAGAATATAAGTTTTATATTAAAGACGCTTTAATTTTAATTCTTTTATTAATAATAGGTAGTATTAATAACCTACTTAAGTAGTATTATTAATATATATTTCCTACTCTAACTCTTATAAATATTATTATAAATCTTATATCTACTACCTCTTAGAGACTTCTTCTTTAAGTTCTTATATCCTTTATAATAGTACTTCTTAGGTTTTATGTAGCGGGGACTAGATTTATATACTTAATAGCTACCCCTAAATAGTTAATTATAATTATAATATATTTATTATTAATTTATTAACTAATTCTTAAGACTTACTTTCTTTATAAGCTTAATCCCTTATATTTAGGCCGGTTATCTATACTAGTTAACTAACCTTTTTACCTTATACCTATAATAACCCTTCTCTACTTATCTTATTAATAGTCGGGCTACTACCCCTAAATAGGGTAGAGTAATTAGAATATAAGGGTATTATATAATAATATAGCTATTAAGTATTATAAATAGTACGTATATATATATATAGAACTCTTTATTCTTATTAATAGTAAGACTAATCGCTACCCTTCCCTTTAGGGGGAATTCCCTCCTTTATATACTATAGGTAAAGGGGTAGCGTACTACTACTATATACTATAGACGCCACGTTGATAGTAGTACTATATTCCTAACTAGTCCTTATACTTTAACTTAGTCTATATTAGTAAACTAGGAAACCTGTAAAATATAAAAATATGCGTATTATATATATATAACTAATACGCTTATATATTAGCCCTAGAGCTTATTATAATACCTCTAATTACTATAAGCTACTATTTATACCTCTATAATACTAAAAGCGCGCTTAGTTTTCTAATTATTTATTAGGGCGTATAAACTAGATATTACGATTTAGATAATATTTATAAAAAAGGTTTATTAAATATTATAGCTAATATTTACGCTACCTACTTAATATTTAATAAATATACCTTTCTTAGAATTAGTACTATTATTATTATAATTATATTAGGTGGTATTATTACTATATCTACCTATCCTATATACTCCTTTAATAGCGCCGTTTATATTATTATTATAAGTGGTATTATTATTAGGAATTACTATTTATCTACCTATTCTAATTATAGTAGTCTATCCGCGCTACCCTAATTTATCGCTTATATTAATACTAGTACTATTATTAATAATATATAAAACTACGCTTATAGTACTTAATATATATCTATTATACTATTTACTTAGTATTTATAAACTACCTTCTAATATACCTATTCCTACCTACTTAACCTCCCCGTATTATAGATTCTCTTCTTAGAACTTACTACTTTCTAGTTAAATTTCTACGCGTGACTTTCTTCTAACCTACTTCTTAAACCTTATATATTTACCCTTATTACCGTTTATAATAATTATATTACTACCCCTTATTATCTTATATTATATATAATCCGGTTATATTAGCTTAAATATACCCTAGAAATCCTCTATTAACTAGGACCTATAAGCGCCTTAATTTATAGGTAGATCTTCTCCTTCTATTATATATAATATATAGCGTCCTATAGGTTACTACCTATTATCTATCTTTAGTTTACTTAGTAATATATATCCGCGTTTGAAGGTAGAGTAAAAGAGAGGAGGGAGGTTATTATCCTATCTAATTTAAGAGGTTAGCTATATATAGATAAATAGAGTAAGTAGAATTATATTATTAACTATTTCCTCTTAAGCCTTACTAATATATAAGGACGGCGGTATTAAGGTTTAATACTTATACTCTAAAGAGCTATTTAGTAATATTTAATTAATACTAGGATTATTACCTTATATAGTTTTAAGTTAGCTATTATATCCCTCTTTATATTAGTTAAATAGGAATACCTACCCTAAATACTTAAAGGACTATTATATTTATTATTATCTAAATTATCTAAGGGTAGTAGGTTATCTAGTTAACTACTATTAATATCCCTCCTATTTACCTTATTATTATTTCTATTTATAACCCTAATATTATAAAGTATATCCCCTACCCCTTGTAAGTAAAGCTTATAGATATAGCTCTTATAGAGGTTATTATCTAGGTTATCCTACGTACGCTACATTATTTACTAGCGCCTTATAATAGTATATAATTAGCTCTCTATTATATATTTATATATAATAGTAAGATAGCTAGTTATATACCCTAGGCCCTTTTACCCTTAAATTTCTTAATATAGTAATTACTACGCGCGTATTTAGATATATAATATCCTACTATTATTATAATAAAAATTAATAAGATATTAGGTAGGGGGTTAAAAAACTTCTTTATACTTTCCTTATTAATAAAACTAGTCTTTATTAATTTATATATTATATTTATAAGTATTTTTATTAGGATAAGATTTACCTATTTACCCTTTCTATTATAAACTTAATATATAATTAAAATTAATATTAGATAGAGGGGTAACTTATATTATAATATATAAAAGTTAGGAGGTTTAATAATACCTTAACTTACGCGGTTACCTCCTCTTATAAGCTATCCTATTTATATACTAATATTACTATAACTTATATAAGATTTAAAGAGTATAAATACTATTCTTTAAATAAGTTAATAAACTAGTACTTAGTTTAATTAAAATAGGAGGTAATTATAGATATTATACTAACCTTTTAGGCTTTAGCTTTAATAGGTATACTATCTACCCTATTTAACTTACTTTTAATCTTAAGTCTTAACCTTTTAATTACCTTATCCTACGCGATTTTTATTTAACTACTTAGTTATATAGGATTATCTTCTAGTTATATCTCTCTTCCCTTCCCTAGGCTCTTAGTTATACTAGAAAGAATTATTACCTTTAGATACTTTATATAGTTAGGGATAATAATAGTATATATCTTATAGGAGACTACCTTATTATAATATTTCTTATCTTACTAGAGATATAGTCCTATTCTATTATTATTATAATAATACTTATTAATATTAGGGTTTAATGGGATATTAGGGATTATACTACTCGCTCCCCCTACTAGACTTCTTATAATAGGACTTATTAATAATTAATTTCTCCTTATATTATATTAATAGATAATTATAATATAATATAAGATAGGTATCTCTATTTATATATATCTATTATTAATAGAGGATATAGCGCGTTTTTACTTCTCTCTAACTTAAGGTTACTTATTCTCCTTATTACTTAATTACCTATAATAATTATTATTATTAGAAACTAATAACTTAATAAACTACTTATTATTCTACCTATTATAATTACGTCCTTTATCTATCCTATAGTTTTAGAGTTAGGTTATATTAATAACTAAGTACTACGCGTCTTAGGATAGTAGTCTTACCCTCTTATATACTATATTAGTATTATATAGAGAATAGGTATTATATTCTTATAAGTAGATAGAAGGAAGAAGTAGTAGATTATATTATTAATAAATTTAAAAATACTATAATTAGGGGAAGGGGAAAACCCCTAAATTATTAGGAAATTAACTTATTTAGCGTAGTATTAGGGGGCTAAGCTAAGTTAATTAAACTAGATAGGATTTAATAAACTAACTAATATTACTTTAGTCTATATTAAGTATATTAATACTAGTAACTTATACTACTTATTTATAAGGAATACTATTACTAGTAATACCTACTATTACTCTTAAATATAATATCTTTATTATATTTAGGCGTAGGGCGCCTTATTATAAATACTATCTAGACTTTAGTTAGTTGAAACTACTTATTAATATTATATATAAGACTTATTTTAATATATATTATATATTATTTAATAGCTACTAAACCCTATATATTAAAAGTAAAGTACTTAGTACCTTAAGTATATATTTCTACTAGCGCTACCCTCTATTCCTATTTATTAGTAATAATAATACTTAGTAACCTAGAATAGGCGTAAATAATAGCGTCCTTTATCTTATTATAGCCTAGGTTAAACCTAATTAAGGCCTTAAACTTTTTAAAGTTAAGATTATTTATATTTAATAGTTCTATATATATATTACTCTTTTAAATATCCTAAGTTATATATATTATACTTTTATCTATATTATTATTAATATATAATATAGTATAATAAATAGAACCTATATATTAATTAGATTCCCTAACTAAGTATATAGATTATAGTCTCTTATCTAAATCCCTAGATAATTTAGTACTTAATATTCTATAATCTTCTCTACTATCCCTACGGCGTTATTTAGCCCTCATCTATCTCCTCTAATTATAATTATTTTATTAGGCGAGGAAGAGGAGATATTAATCCTTCTACTATTTAGGGATACTATTAAATATATAAGTAAACTCTTTATATATATTAATAAACCTAGATTATAAGTAGTCTCTTACCTTCTTTATATTTAATCTTTAACCTAGTAGTCCTATAGATTCTAATTACTTGTATAGTTAGGTAAGAAGAAGTATATAGGCGGTTTTATTTATTTTTAGTATATCCTTTATAATCTTAGCGGACTATCTTATATTATTAAAATCCCTAGGATTTATTCCTATTAAGTCTAGTCTAGGTAACTAACTTTTATAAGCTCGATAAATCGTTATATATATATTAATATTATAGTATTATTTATTAATAAATCTACGTAGTATACGCGGTAATATATATACTATAAAAAGTCTATTACTTATATTTTATCCCTACCTCTAAGTAGATTATAAATATTAGATATTAAATATAACATTCTTCAAGTGTTATTATACTACTTCCCTATTATAATATTTAAAGTATCTACTAGATTACTTTATAACTAGGGCTACTCTAGTATTATAATATAGAATACTATATTCTATATCCTTAATAAAGAAGAATAAAAGGTAGGATATTATTATATTATAGTTATAATATTATATATTAAGCCTTCTTATATCTAATAGTTAAGAAAAGAAAAATACTTAGATTATAGTTTTATCTATCTAGTAAATAATTCACCGTCTTTTATTAGCTTAAAGAGAATAGCCTTCTATTTTATTACTCGTCTAGTCTATTAGAGGGAGTTCTCGTTATATATTATATTATATAAGTCCTAGTTAGTATAATTATTAATATAAGCTATATTATTATTTCTTATACCCTTTCTTATATACGCTAATATAATATATATACTCCTTATAATTCCTATTAAGGGGATAAGTTAACGCGCTCTAAGTATCCTTAGATTAGTAGTTATATTAATTAGCTATAGTTCTACTTCTACTATTCTATAGATCTTATATAGAGCCCCCCCTTTATAAATTCTTAAGAAATTTATAAGGGCTCTATTATACTTTAATAGTTAACCCTTAGTAGTTAGACGCCTTATATCTAATACTATTATAAGAAGCTAAAGCTTAGTAGGCCTTTAATTATAGAGTAATACTATATAAGCTTAAGGCCTTAATTCCTATATTAAGATATAGTTACGTCTCTACTTTCCCTAATTCTACTAGTTTATTATATATATTATATTATTAATAATAAGATTCTCTATATCTTCTAGATCTTTCCTATCTAGTTTCTAGTATCTTATTAATAGATATAAGTAGATAAAGTATATATCTACCTACTTAAGATTATATTCCCTTCTATCTATATTTCTATTAATTATAGTCCTCCTATCTATCTCTTCTTAGTATTAGCGTATAAAGACGGCTAGTATCTTAATAAGGCCCTCTACTTATAGATATTATTATATTATAAATAGTATATACTAGACCCTATTATTTAGTTTAGTAGCTAAAATTATTTATATTTACTACTTATTAGGTTTATACTAAAAATATAATAATTTAACTTCGCGACTAAGTGTTAGTACTTTAGTTATAAGGTCTATCCTTTTTAGGGTAGATAGCCTTATTATAGACTAAAATAGGTTATCCTTTATAATTAATATTTATAAGTAGTAGGTAGCGTAGTATATAAGTTATTCTTAAAAGTTTTCTTACTTATTAATTAAATTAAAGAAAGCCTTAATTAGATAGTAATATACTACCTCTTTATATTTATTATTATAGTTATTTATAATATTAAGTTATTAAATCTACTCTACGTAATATATTATTATATAGAGCTTTAGTATATTAAAATAGCTACCTAGGTTCGCCTTATTAACTAGCTTATACTAGCTAAAATAAGTCTTAAATTTATTAAATTAATATAGCGCGTCTTTAAGATATCCTAGTATTTTATTATTATATAACTAGTATTAAGTAATTAGGATAAAGTCTACTAGTACCTAAGTATATTTAATTTCTAAATTATATAAATTTATAAATAGTAGAGTAATTACTAGTATAAGTTATTATATAATAGCTTATTAGTCTTTACCTATCTACTATATAGCGGCGCTATAATACTTAAAAATCTTTAGGTTATAGAAGGGAGGAATATTACGGAATTTTTTATCTAATTATACCTTCCCTAGTACCTCCTTTAATATCCCTTTAGACCCCTTTATTTTCCTAGTACTAGGTACGCTACCCTTAATAGTAAGATTACCTATTTAAGTAAATAGTTAACCGCGCCCTTTAGGAGTTAATATAATATATTAACAAGTATTCCTATATATATATCTACTATTACATATAACTAGGCGAAGTTTTATATTAGATATACCTATATATTATTATTTTCTAGTATATCCTTAGCCTTCTAACGCTAGATTTAGGAATAGGTAGAGGAGTAGGTTTAAGGGGGCTACTTAGCGCTAAGGTTTTATTATTAATTTAATAGTACTATATAGATTATATACTATTAGCCCTTCTTGATACTAGTAATTAATACTTATTCTTTATAATCTATTATAAAGCTTATAATAACTAGATAGTAGTATTATATTATCTAATCTATATATAAAATCTTAAGACCTATAATAGTAACGTCTTAAATTACTAAGAAGGTATTAATATTATAGGCTTATACTAGATATACTATTTATATACTTATATTTTAAGATAATTTATATAGACTTATATTATATATTAGATTTAATATAATTACTATTATTAGGTATAATAAGTAGAAATACTAGGAGTACTAATCCTAGTTACTTTTAAGCTTAGCGTATTTATACCTTTAGATTTCCTATAATAATATAGACTAGCTATACGGCTAGATCGCCCTTATACTACGTAAATACTATTTTATTTAAGGAAATTAATAGTAGTATTATAGTAGCTCTAATAGGAAGCTTCTCTTATATCTCCTACTACTAGTTACTAGTATATATCTTAGTATATATACGCCTTTTATTACTATTAAACTAGCGTATAGGTATAAATACTATATCCTCCTTAAATAGGTAATAGCCTAATAGGAATCTAAGGGTCTTAATAATATCTTAATAGATAATATTATATTCTCTTAATTCTATACTATTAATATTAGATATAACTTTAAAGGTTTATTTATTCTATTTATCCCTATTAATACTTGATATATTCTTATCTTATAACTTTATTATAATATTAGTATTCTTATAACTTAATAGGTTATATATATATTTAAGTTAAGTATTATAAATAAACCTATTAAGACTACCTTTAATTACCTTTTCCTTACATATCTATTATATAAATATATAGTTATATATACTTAAGAATAGGTAATACTCTCCTCTATCTTTATTAGTATAGTCTAAATCTTTATTAAGCCTTATAGGATCTTTATCCTCTTTTATAAGCTTATAACTTATACTTATATAACGACTAGTAGCCTTTATAAATATCTTAACTTAAATATATTAAGGATATTAACTACTAGCCTAAACGCGTAAGGTTAGGTAACGGGTATATTAACTCCCCTTCCTCCCCGCTCCTAGTAATATTAATATTAGGCGGGCTTTATAATAAGGTCCCTATATAAATATAAATATCTTTTAGAATAGGAGTAAATAGGTCTTTATTAGTTTCTATTATAATATTAATATCTATATCCTTAATATCCTCCTAACTCTTTATAACTAGTTATAATAGTCGCTATTATTAGGAGGAGGGAGGGGGTAAGGGTAAGCTTTGTAGAATTTTCTATAAGTAATCGCGAATTAAAACCTTATAGTATAGGATATATCTATTAAATCTACTATTATTCTTAAATCCTTCTTTATAATATTTATATATACGTAGCCCTATTACCCCTTTTTATTATAATAAATTAATTATAGTTTAGCTTTAATATATATTATATTAGTATGGAGATCTAGATAGATATCCTATTTTAAGCTCGCTATCTATAACTATCCGCTTAGGGAATAAAGGTTAAGTATAATAGGGTTTAATAAATATTAAAAGCGTTTATTAAACGCTAGTATATAATTAAATTATAAACTATATTAAGTATATTTAGTTTAGTTAGATATACTAGCCTTTATAAAGTAGGATAATCTAAGTATTAAGCCTTAATAGGTTAGCTTCTACGCGGGATTAGAACCGCTTATATAAAAGTTACCTACTCTCCTAATAAAAAACCGCCTTAAGTAGATATAAAACCTATATTACTTTAAGAGATTATATTCCTATCTTATACCTAGCTTAAATAAGTAATTATAAGGCTATAGATTAGTACGCCTAGAGCTAACTTAGGAGTATATATACGTAGAGTTAGTACTTAAATATTAAATTCCCTCCCTAGTAATACCCTACTAATATAGAAGAACCTCTCGCCCTCCTTAAGGCCTACCCTAAAGTCTACTCTAAAGATAGGTAGAAAGACGCCTACCTATTACGGAAATCCTACTAGGAATATAGCTCTAAATATAACGGCCCTTAATAAAATTACTAAGTAAGCTTCTTTTAAGGGTAAAATACCTATTATTAATATAGGGGGGACTTTTTCTAAGAGTACGCCGGTTATCAATATAAAGGAATAGGAAGAGCTATTACTTATTAAGGCTTAGAAATACTTATAGCCTTATTATCTAAATCCTACTAGCTAGTATCTTATAATTTATAGTTACTATTATAAGTTAGATAGTAAAGATATTACTTTATAAAATTAAGTTATAAAGGTAGGTATAGGTACGCCTTTATAACTACCTATTAATTTTAGGAAGATAATAAGGTTAAGGCCTATAAAATACTTAATAGGAAAGAAAAATTACTTAGTAGAAGTATTAATATTACCTCTACTTATAACGCTATTATAAGGGGGTGATAATATAGAATATATTAGTAAGTTATAGGTAGAGACCTAATATAATACTACGTAGTATCTTCTCTCCCTCTCCTTTTAAATCTATTATAATATTTATATAATATTACGCCTATATCTATGTTTATAAGTAAGGAATATTTAATATTATTAAGTAATAGGGAGTTTAAACTATTCTATTCTTAAAAAGAAATATTAAACTTCTTTAAAAGGATTAACTTTAGTACCTACTACTTATAATATCTATACTTTTAAGATTTTATAAAGAGGATATAATAGTATTCTTATAGTAATAAAGGGGTTTAGTTCTTAAATTAATTAAATATTACTCTTATAATAGGTTACTATTAATATCTACTATTTAATATCCCTTCTAAACTTTTTACTCCTAAACTCTTAATTACCTATATAAGTAGATATTAAGGCTTTAAAATATTAAAAATAAGTAAGAGAAACTCCTATCCTAGCGTTATATTAATAGATAACTAGGCCTCTATATTATATATATTTAATTTGATATATTTATATATAAATTAGATATTTTCGTAGTTATTATTAGCGTAGATATATATATAGGATATATATATACTACTCTAGAGCTAAGTACCTTATATAATATTATCCTCTTATATAATAAAATTTAGAATTAAATAGGAATTAAACTTATATACCTAGATTAATTATAGTAGAATAAGTACTTAATAGTAGAGCTAGCATTCCTTTTATATAATTTAAAGTACTATTCTTTTATATATATTATATTACTATTAAGAAGATATTTTCCTCTTACTATAATATTATTTTATATAACTTAGAGATAGAAGTATATAAGATATAAGGATAAATACTATTAATCGCGTTAATATAATAGTTACTATAATTTAATTATTATCTTATAATATATATACGTATTATTAATATAATATTTATATATCTAAGCCCGCGCTAAGTCCTAGATATATATACCTAATAGTAGTAGATATTTATATTACTATTATTAGTCGCTTAAATCCTCTTTTATAAGTATTCTAATAGAGAACTAGAGAATATTTATAAATATATTTTATATTCTATATAGTATTATAGTTTATTCTACCTAATAGTTATAAAAATTAGGTACTTATAATAGTATTAATATTATTTTATACCTAGTATATAAGAGTTAACTATATAATCCTAGCTATCTTCTCTTATAAAGCTACTTTCTATTTATCTAGTACTAAAATTAGTATATATACTTTATAATAATATATTCCTATTATTTTATTATATAAACCCTTATTTATTAATATCTTCTATCCCTTCTATTCCTTCTAACCCTTCTACTACTTCTATTCCTCCTAATCCTTCTACGCCTCCCGCTTATTCTATCTCTTTCTTATCTTCCTATTCTTTATTATCCCTCCCCTTATTCCTTTCCTTATTATAAAAAAGTCTAAAACCCCCTAGTAAGATAATACTAATAAGGATAGACTTAGCGCGTTAAGCTAAGGATTAGCGCTTACTAATAAAATTATTAGATATCTTATTATTACTTAGAGCGTAGAGGATAGAGATATAGAGCTTACTATCTAGTAGATATTTAGATAGTAGACTAAGTAATTAACCTATAAAGTAGATAGTAAGTAGTCTTAATAATTAATAAATAGTCTATATTTATAGAAAGGTATATATAGTAGAATTTAAAGTATATATCTTAAAATAGTAATATAGTTAATAATTATAGGGGTAGATAGCTTAGTAGTATATTTTACTATTCTAAACTTCCTAATCTAGACTAACTTTTATAAGTAGGTAGTTTAAGCTAGTAATATCTAATAATTTTATTATAAGGGCCTAATAGACGCGTAGCTTTAATAGAATAGAGCTAAATAGGGAGGCTATACCTACTACTTACTAGACTAACCTTATAATTAAATATTAGATAGACCCCGCTTATTCCTCTTATAAGCTACCTCTTTTTTAGTAGTAGAATTTACTATTACTTACCTATCCCTATCGCTATCGCTATTACTATTACTATTACTTACCTATTACTTACCTATTACTTACCTATTACTTACCTATTACTCACCTATTACTTATATATATATTACTACCGCTATTATATTACTACTACTTAATATTTATAGTAGAGAAACCTTTAAAAGTTTAAAGGGGCGCTAAAAACTAACTATTAATAGTAAGGTATTATAGTAAGGAACCTCTACTATTTATAAAACTAAAGATACTTATTATTTAAGAATTACTTTCTAATCCTCCTTATAGAACCTTAAGACTATATATATTATGATTAATATAGATTAATATTAATTTAGACTTATAACTTAAGTATATCTTAGCGCTTTAAGCCTAGAAGATTTTATATTAGCCCCTAATAGAGAAAGTTATTATTCTCTATTTTATAAACTCTTACCTATTATAGCCTATTAATTAATTAAGTATATCCTCTCTTACTATCTAATTAGGTTTAATTAAGTAGCTTATAATCCTAGGTTCTACCTTTATTTCTTAAATTAAATTAAAGGCGCTAGAATTGGTTATATTATAGGTTATAATAAATATAAGAAGATTAATATAGTCTAGAGCTTTGATATACTCTTTAACTAGGTTCTAGATAAGATTTATAAAATAGGCTTTATTTAGGACTTTAGATATATTAATAATACCTAGTAGATTAAAGAAGGATAAGTTTAAGAGGCTAGGACTAGAGATATTAAGATAAATAATATTAAGTAAAAATTAAACCTAGTATATATAATCTAATATAAGGTTTCCTAGCTTATACTTTTTATAAGAGCTATTTAGATTAAGTATTACTAGTTAAGTACGCTCTAGGGTATCTACTACGTCGTCCTTTAAGGTAATATATATAAAAGGATAATCCTTACTATTTAAGTCCGCCTAAGGACTTAAAGGCTAAGTATTTATTATACGCTCTTTTAAGCTACTCTAATAGATATACTTATTATAGAGGAAGACTTTATAGCTCTATTAACCTTCTAGATTAATATCCTCTATTAGATTAATCTCTAGTAGGTACTAAGTATATATACCTATACTTTACAGAACTTTAATTTTACTTATTCCCTTAATAAGAGAACTCTTCCCCGTACTTTAATTACTAATTATAACTATCTTTAGGAATAGTAGATTTAAATCTTTTATACCTAGGTAATATAATACTTAGATAGCTTAAATGAGCTCCTTTACTCCTTAACCTAGAATAAATAATGGTGAATTTATATACTTTAAGCTAAGGATAGTATATATAATAGTATTAATATAAGTAGGAGGTATATATTTATAAAAGTAATCTAGCTAAGTAGTAGTATATAATAGGTAGTAGAAGAGCTAAGTATTTTATCTTTAATATCTAAGAGTATTACTAGCTCTTCTTTATTACCTCTTATCTATATACTAGTATCCTAACGCTTTATATTAGCCTCTCTTATATTCCTAGTAAGCGGTTTAACCTTTAGGGCTCGCTTTATAATTATATAATAGTAGGAATTTTTAAGTATAATATTAAGGAAGATAAGAAGTCTATTAATATTAGTAGTAAGTTACTTTATAATAAGTATAACTATTAAGTCTTAAGTCTACTATATAAATAGGGCTATAATAGGATAGATATATTAATAAATTTATAACCTTATATCTACCTAAGTAGGTTTAGTAGTTTATATAAATATAGTATCTAGTACTATTATAATTACTATATAATAGATATATTAGCTTAGTATAATTTTTAATTAGGGAGCGGGTATCTCTTAGAAGTACGTGGTAGAATATAAGCGCTAGGCTATACTTCCTAATTTCTAGAAATATATTATAACTAGTAGTAAGTTAAATACTTTAATAGTTCTATTATTATAAAGCGTATTCTTTTACTAATTGACTATATAATATACCTAAGTAGTTATTATTATCTATCTCTTACTAGACCTACTACTATTATACTTACTATAAACCCCTAAAAAACTTAAAAGCCTTTAATAATAGTAATATAAATAGTAAACTTTAAAAGAGATCTATATATCTATTATTTTAATAGTAGAAGTTAGTTAGTTATATATATAATAGTTACTATTAAAGCTTAAACTTAGGCTTAAGTTATATTAAGGTAAGGTTTATTAAACTTATTCTAGTTAGATATTTCTAGAAGTATAGCCTTAATATATAGTAGCTAGGTAAATATAGTTATTCTACTTATATACTTACACCTATTTTATAATATATATAAGGAAAGACTAACTAATAGAAGATTATAAAAGTAAAACTATTTAAGGCCTTTAGATATAATAGATTAAATAAGCCCCGGTTTAATATTATTAATACTTTACTCTTAATATTATATTAATATAGCTAGTATCTACCCTATATTTACTTATATTAGGGATTATAAATTAATTACTACTTATAAAAACTTAATAATCTATCCTTTATATTATAATTTCTACTAATCGCCTACCCTTACCTAGTAAGAGCTTATCTAATACTAATACTTAAACTTAATAATAAAAGATAGCCTTTATACCTTTAAAATATCCTTAAGTAAACTTACTATTATTTAGAACTTAGTAATAAAAGCCTTAGTAAATTAAGTTATACTAATAATAAATAGTCTTATTATTCCACTTTACTTAACTAGCGTATAACGCGGTTATATAAATATTACTTAGAATTAACCTATATAATATTAACCTCTTATTAATAATATATTACTTATTATTTCTCTTTAACCTTTAGGGCCTAGAGTAGTAGTAAGTAAGTATTTATAGTTTATATATATAAATACTCCTTATTATAAAATAATATTACTTACTAATAAATAGACTTATAGCCTTACTATAAAGCTCTTACTTTAAATATTTAGCCTTAGGGTATCTACTTCTAGTTATTCTAATATTAAGATAAAATTAGGTTTTAAGTTATAAATAGTAGTAGGTAAACTTACTTTATTTATAAGTTTACCCTTACTTATATAATATACCTTATTTAATATTCCTATAAGCTTTTACTCTAGACCTAAGATACCTTCTTATAGAAATATTATAGCCGCTTATATATAAGATAAGGACCTAGGTTTAGCTAGCGGCGAGGTCTATATAGATCCTAATATTTATTAGCGTTATAAGGACGACCGCTTTAAGGGTAACTATAAGCCTACTAAAGATACGGTAGGTAATAAGGCCGTAGTAAAAACTAAAAAGTTACCTATATATAAAGTAAAGCTCCTCTTTCTAGGCTAAAAGTCCCCTATTAGCTAATTTAAAGATGATAGTAATTAGGTAATATCTAGGATCTTTATAATTAAATATAAAAATTAGTTATTAAGTATAAAGATTAAAATTAAGGCCTTAATAAGTAAAGATATACCTACTCTAAAATATACTTATATAGAGGAATTACTTTATACTTAAGTAATCTAACTTAATACTATGTATAATATCTTAAACTAGCTAGTTATTTATATATATCCTATAGCCTATATAGGATTTATAGTAGTTAATATAAATAAAAACTATATTAAGAAAGTATTTAAAGACTTTTATATTATAATATATAATTAAGAAGTAATTACCTATTATTAAAAGGGTAGGTTAAGTTTCCTATCCCTAATATTCTACCCTATAAAGGTATATATTAAAGGAATCCTCTAAGAAGCTAGAACTCTAGGTAATTATTAATATATTTAAGACTAACTACTTAAGATATTTAATATATCTAATAATATAATAGTTAAGCTAACCGCGTTATTTATTACTTTAAAGCCTAATTTATTTTTTATATCTTATAATAGAATTATAAGGGTATTTATACTTAAGAAAGCCTTTCTACCTTATACTTACTAATTTAATAGACTAGCTAATATGAAATATAAAGTCTAAAAGGGTTAGACTATACTATATATAAACTATCCGCCTATTTAAATACTAATATCTTATATATATATAGATAGTAATAAGTACTAGACTATAAAAGGTATATTAATTATCTACTAGGAAGAAAATAATATTAAAGATATTATAAAATATTAGAACTAGGAATATTAATTATATATCTTAAAAGTTATACCTAGGAGTAATTATATCTATATAAGCCTTCTCTAATTACCCTCTAAGTTTAAATATTAATTCTTAGCTAAAGACTCCTTCCTTATTAAATTTAAAAATAAGGAGTAGTTAGCATATATTCTCCTAGAGCCGTTCCCTTTTACTAGTTCTATTAATTATATTATTATACTTTATTATCCTATTAAGGAAGGGGTCTAAAGTAACTTATAATTAGGGTTAGTCTTTAATCTAATAAATACTACTAAGATACTATTAGCCGCGATTTAATACTACTATTTCTATAGATAGGTAATTATAGTTAATATTAGATTAGTCCTATCTAATATACTATATAAGTTCTAGTTAGCGGCTATTAAGACCCTAAATCCTATATATAAAGGGGATAAAAAGTATATCTATAACCCTAGATAGTAATAACTTATCCTTAGATAAGATATCTAGATATATACTATAAGTGACCTCTTTTATAAAATTAAGTATAAGGAGAAGCTTATAACTTAGGGTATTAAGCTAGATTATTCCTAAATAGGTGTATTAGAGTACTTAGTATACTCGCCTAATAACCTTAGACTTATTAAGGGATTATAGAGAATAGGAAAAATAAAAGTTAATATAGTTATTATATTACTACTTATATCGGCCGGTAAAAAGGTAAAGGTACTAAGCCCTATAAATAGAGTAATAGACTCTTTTATTATAAAACTAAATATTAAGCTTACTTAGCTTAAGGAGGCTAGAATTATAATTATTAATAAGAATGTAGTCCGCTTTTATTTATCTATAATAGAATAAGTAGTTATTTAAGTAGATATCTAGTATAATATAAGTTATAATACTAGTAACTTATAATAGGACTCTATCTCTTTAATCCCTATTTCTATTTATAATAAACTTACGGCGGATATTATTAAGAAATCTCGCGAGCGCTTATATAACGTCTTAGATTACTAATATTAACTTTATAATACGAGTTTTAGTATACTACTACTTTAAGTTATAGGTATTATTAATCGGCCTAAGCTAAGCGCTAATCTAACTCTAATATAAAACGTCGCTGATACTAGTGAAGTACTAAATACTAATACTATACTAAATACTAATGCTATACTAAACCCTAACGCTGTACTAAACCCTAACGCTATACTAAACCCTAACGCTATACTAGACCCTAATGCTATACTAGACCCTAAAGCTATTAATATTAGTAGACCGGAAAATAATAATATTTAGATAGTACTAAATAAGAATAAAACTACCTAAGATTATAAATCTATATAAGCCGTACCCTCTAAAGATAATAATAAAGATTATAAATGCGAGGTTAGGCCTAAGTAGAATAATATAGATACTCTAATAGCTATAAAGTTATAGAAGGCGGTATAAGAGATAACTAATTATAAACTAAGTAAAGCTAATAGTATATCCTAATATAAGAGGCTTTATATATACTTTTATAAGATATTCCTTTAGGCTTTACTTAGTATCCCCTTTAAAATAAAGGAAGAGTATAAGGTATTTAAATTATTTAAATATTTACTATCTAAGGATATTCTTTAGAATAATATTATTATACTTATTATAACCCTTATAAATACGGGCTATATAATTATTAAAACTTCCTTTAAAGGAGACTATATAATTATTTAGGAAGCTAGTAAGGTAGAGAATAGGGATCTTTTTATTACCCTAGTAGAATATAAGAATAGTATATATCTTTCTAGTAATAATTAGTAGCTACTATCCTAGAAATAGGATATATAATATAATCTATTTACCTAAATAATAAATAAGAGTATATATAAGCGCTAGGTAACCTTAGACTACCCTAAATATAAACTTACTAAGTAATACTAAACTATTCTAGTTATTAGTAATATTATTTTAAAAATCTAGTATAAGGGTTCTATTATCTCTATAATAGATCTAGTAAACCGCCCTAATTATGGTAAAGCTATATAATTATATTAGGATATATTTAATTAAAATACTATACTTATATAGATTAAGACTAATAGCGAAGTAACTAAGATAGGATTCTCCTAATTTAATTAAAATAAATATAAGTTATAGGTTACTATAAAGCTCTATTAATATTATATTAAATAAGGAATTAAAAGTAAAAATATTATTATCCTTATAAAGTACCTTATATAAGTTAACCTTATTAAATAAATATTAAAACTAGAGGATAGATTATATAATATAGAGTCTATAACTATTAATAGCTATTAAGGAGATAAGAAATCTATAGTAATCCTTTATATAGTAGTATTATATACGCTAGGCTTTATAGCCCTCTCTTTCTACCTCCTTTCTAAGGTCTCTTATATAGGCGACGTCTTAGTAATTATTATAAACTATATAGGAATTTAAATAGGTAATTAGCCTTACGCGCGAGCTTAATATAAAATACTTTAATATTTAATTAAAGTAGGTAATTATATTATATATAATACTAAACTACTATTATTAAATCTTAGTATATATAATTATAATATAGAGTTAGATAATAAAGGAGTAGATTTAAATATAGGTAAATAGGAAGAGGTAGGGGACTAAAGCAAAGCTAGGGTTAATAATATAATCTTAACTAAACTAGTAAAGGGAGAGGGATATAATAAAAACGTAGCTACTAGTACTAATAACTTAACCCTAGTTAAAGTACCCGCTAATAGGTAGTAGGGGCCTAGAGGGTATTAAAATTAATTATAAGCGGTAGAGTAGGTTAAATAAACCTAGTATAGTCTAATAAACTAATAAGTAAGCAGCTATATAAGATTAGGTTATAAGTTAGTATTTTATATAATAAGCTTTAATTACGAGTTAGTAGATTATATACTAAATTAAATCCTTTTCTTAGGCCCCCTTTTATAGGAGTAAGTACGACTTATAAATTAACTATTATATTACCTACCCTTACTTAATATAAGCTATTTACTTAAAAAGAAATATATACCCCTATCTAAATTAAGGTAAGTAGCCTAAGTAATTATTAAGGTATATTTAGTAGTAGAAAGTAATATATTATATTCTACTTTACTTAATATCTAAATAAGTTTTTATCTTATTATCTTTACTTAAATAAGTTTTTATCTTATTACCTTTATATACTTTATTAACTATAGGAAATATTCCTATATATTAGACTTAGGATATACTAAGTAGTAGCTCTTTATAATAATATATAAATAATTATTTATTATCTTAATAATTATTTATATATACTAAGTATAGTAGCTATTAGTCTAAACTAGTAAGGTTAGACTTAGTAAGGTTATACTTAGTAAGGTAAGTAAAGGTACGCGGCCCTATTAATAAACCTTATTTATAATAAGTATTATTAATTAATTATAAATAGAACTCGCGTTTAGGATTACTACCTTTATATAAGCTATAATTACTATTAAGTTAAAGAAAATATTACCTTAATAGTAAGGGATAAGATCTATATTACCTATTTAAATTTAATAATATAATATTATTAATAAAATATAATAAGTCTTATAATAAGATAGAGGACCCTCCTTATATAAATATAACTAAAGTATATAATAAGACTATTATAATAGACGCGGATTAGGAGCTAGTAAGAGAGGATATTAAAGAATAGTATAGAAAGGTAGGTATTAAAGACTTTAAAGGTAAAGAATCCTAGGTAAAGGAGTAGGATTTTATTATATAACTAGGCTAAAAGTATAAGTATAATAAACTATACCTACTAGGTAGTCTAAATAGAGAGGGTAAACTTAGTACGCTCTCTAAGGTAGTATAATAGGTTTACTTAAATATTAGATAATAGGATTATAAGATTAAATAAAAAATTAAGAGGGAGAAGGAAGGATATAAAGAATAATAATAATTATCCCTCTAAAATATAAGTTTAGATAATATAATAATAGAAGATAGTATAACTATATTACTAGCTCTAAAATAATAAATAGAATAAGAGGCTACATAGGATTAAGATATAAGGGATATTAATTTAAAGGTAATATATAATAGGAAAATTACTAGGCTTCTTTTATTAGATATTATTTAGTTACCTAACCCTTTATTAGATATAAAAAGCCTATTAATATACTTAACCTTAGACCGGTTTATTTAATATTATAATAAAGACTTAGAACTAAAGCCCTTAAAAGTAATATTATAGTTTAAGTATAAAGGAGCTTAATTTCTAACTAAATTAATTAATAATTACTAACTTTATAGGGTTATAAGGGAGGTTATTAACGGCGTAGGTACTAACCTTATATTTAAGTTTATAATAGGATAGGATAATTCCGCTTAATAGGCCTCTATTCTATTAATTACTCTATTAGAGACTCTAGGTAAGTAACTACCTTCTCTATCTATTATAGTAATAAAAATTATATAATTAATATCTACTATTATAACTAGGGCCTAAATTTAAATAGGATATTTATAGCCTAATACTAAGAAGCGCGAAACGGAGATAAAATATAATTAAAGGATATAATTATAATAAGCTAAAGGCGTAGTAAAGGCTATAATAATAGTTAATTAAATATTAGGGTTTTAAATAGGATATAATATATTACCTACTTAGAAGTAATTAAAAACTACTATTATAAGTTAATTATACTTTAGCTAATTATTTAAGAATAAGAGTATTAAGCTATATAGTAAAGATAAAGATAGTATAATACTAAATATTATAATACTAATAGATTATAGCTAAGAGGTAGAGCTAGACTAAAAGAGAGAGGTACCTAATAGAATACTAGTAAAGGATAGAAGTATTTATCTAATATAAATAGGGTTATTAGTTATCCTCTTATTATATAAATCTTCTAACTTAATTACCCTTATTAAACTAACTGAAGAAGCTAAAGCTTATACTCTAGTTAATAACCTAATTACGTCTATTAAATTAGTTAAAGCCTATACTCTAGCTAATAATATAGTTATATCTATTAAACTAATTAAAGAAGCTAAAGCCTATACTCTAGCTAATAACCTAGTTATATCTATTAAATTAGTTAAAGCTTATACTCTAGCTAATAATATAGTTATATCTACTAAATTAATTAAAGAAGTTAAAGCCTATACTCTAGCTAATAACCTAGTTACGTCTATTAAACTAACTAAAGAAGCTAAAGCCTATACTCTAGCTAATAATATAGTTACGTCTATTAAACTAGCTAAAGCTTATAATCCGGCTAATAACCTAGTTATATCTACTAAACTAGTTAAAGCTTATACTCTAGCTAATAATATAGTTATATCTATTAAATTAACTAAAGAAGCCAAAGCTTATACTCTAGCTAATAACCTAATTACGTCTATTAAATTAATTAAAGCCTATACTCTAGCTAATAACCTAGTTACGTCTATTAAACTAGTTAAAGCCTATACTCTAGCTAATATTATAGTTATGTCTACTAAACTAATTAAAGAAGCTAAAGCCTATACTTTAATTAATAATATAATTATATCTACTAAATTAATTAAAAAGGCTAAAGTTAATACTCCTAATATTATAATACTATTTATTAAACTAATTAAAAAGGCCGAAGTCTATACTTAGCTTAATACCTTACTAAAGAAGGATAATTCTCTAGATTCTATTAAATTAAATAAAGTAATTAATCTAATATAGGAATCTAAATCTAAAGGCTAAGTCGTAGTAGATAATTAATAATTATTAGAAAGTACTAGAGTATTAAATAGACGGGAATTATAATTTATAATAAAGTAGAGATTTAATAATACTTAGGTAGTATATAAATAAAAAGTTACTAAGTAAGGCGTAGATATTAATCTTATTATAAAGCTAGATATTAAGGACGTAGAATTACGCGAGATAATAGATATTATAGAAGAAGGAGAGGAAGATATAATAATAGAACTAGCTAATAACTATCTAATTATAATAACTAAATAGCTTTATTAATAGGATAAGAGGTAGGAGGACTACGCTTATCTATTTTACTTTAATCCTAATATATATTATTAACCTAATAAGACTATTAAGTTATTTAGGTTATTATTAGATCTTAAGCTATTTAAGGTATTTAAGGTATTTATCTACTTTAAGATAGAGGTATTCTAGAACGGCGGATACCTTATAAATATAATAGGACTTAGGCAGGTAATAAACTAAAGTACCCCGCTTAAGACTATTAGCTAATAAGGGCTATAGACTATTAAGGCTATTAGGGTAATTATCTTAGACTAGACTCTTATATTAGTTATTAATAGTATTAAAGAAGCTAGGATTAAAGGGAGATATAACCTATACCTCTTAAAGGGAATATTAAAGGACCCTTAGCTACCTAATATTAAATACCTATCTAATAACCCCTTTAATATTTAATATACGTATAATGATATTAGAATATCTTAAAAGCTAAAGCTAAACTATAGCCTAACCCTTATACTTATACCTCCGGCTTTATTATCCTATTAATTAGGATAGATAAAGCGTTTCCTAAATATAAAGGCTTAAAAGTATAAGTAGACTTTATAATATATATATAATAATACTAAATTAAAAGTATATATATTAAAACTAGATAAAGAGGACTATTAATCTATAATACCCTCTAGGGATATCCCCTACTTTAATAACTTAAATAATAAGTTATATATACTTTACTTTACTACTAGAGTATTATATAATAGATAGGTAAAGAAGAAGCTAGCGGATTATACTTTAGAGGTCTTAAAGATAAGTAGGAAGCCTAGTATTATAGCTTAATAGTAATAGTAGATAATAGGATAAGGCCGTATTATAATTAATAAAGTATATATTAAATCTAATAAGTCTACTAAGATAATTAGTAGAGTTTAGGCACTTAATATAACTATAAAGGGTTAAATACCTTAGAAGCTCTTCCTTATTAGAACTCTATTTAAAGCGTTACCCGTATATATAGCGGGCTAGGTAGGTATACTTTAAGATAGTAATATAGGGTAGGCGCTATATCTTATAATACTAAACTACCCTTAGATAAATAACTATTACTAAAACTTATAGCGCTATATAAAGTTAGAGCTTAATAAATTTAGTAAGACTTATAATATCCTTATTAAGTAATATAAGGCTAGAAATATAACGGCGGAGGTATATTATATATATAGGGATATAATAACTATTATTATCTAAATATTATAACTACGTCGTACTAGTAACTTAAAGTTTCTAGGGTATTTATTAGTAGACCTCTAATCTAACTACTATTATAAATACCGCTTAATATACCTAGAATAATATAAGGATATACTAGACTAGGGGTTTAAAGGGGTAATTAAGGAAGTTAAGAAGATATATTTAAACTAAGTTAAACTCTATAAATAGGGTAAGAAGGTTATTATACTAGTTATAAAAGTAAAAATATAGTTAATAGCCGCGCGTCGCGCTAGGACTATATTATTATTCCTTAAATTATTATTCTAAAAAGAGATTAAGGCGCTAACTTTTATATTAGGGGAACTAATAACTAATAAGTAGCTTAAAACTATGCCTAGGAAACTATATAAACTAGAATAATAAGGCTTACCCTATAAGTACTTAATATATTAGATTACTAGGGTTTTAAATTACCTAAAGATACTAGTATTAAAGGTTACCTTAAATGGTATATAAGGAAATAAAGAAAAGTTCCTTATCTTAATAATAGGGCCTATATTAGCCCTTATTATTTACTAGGTATATATTCCTAATAGGCTATTACTCTATATTAATAATTACCTTAGGATTAAAGTATTAATTAATATATAGGTAATCCGTGATATATAGAAGAAACCTATTACTTTAATCTATTCAGGCCTAACTAAGTATAAGGTTACTAAAATTATTAAACTCTTCTAGGAAGGTAAAGATAGTAAGAAGAGTTTATATACTAATAATATCTTATAAATCCTTATTAGGTCTAATATACTTCTATTTATAAGATATATATATATAATAGTAAGATTTATTACTCTCTTTAACCCTAAGTAGTTATAAAGGAATAAAATATAAGGTATTACGCGGGTTAATTAAATCGGGTAAGATAGGAAAATAATATTACTTAAACTTATAAATAACTCTTTAGAACTTAAAAAGGCTATATCTAATATAAAAACTACTTAACTTAAGATATATAAATTAGTAGAAGCTATAATAGATCTAATAAATAGTAGTTATAAGGTATTAGAGGAGGATATAACTATAAATAAGAATATTAATAAAGAAGGTAATCTACTTAATAAGGAAGGTTAGATTATTAGTTAATAATATAAAGATAGTATACGCGTATAGAATCCTTCTAGGGTAATAGGTAATAGTAAGCTAAGTAGGAATAAATTAAATAGAAATAGAATATAATAATATTATAATATAGTAAGATTATTCTAAGATATCTTTATATATTATAAGTTAATATTATATATATTAAACGCGATAAGTTTATAGTAGTTATATAGAGCGTATACTTTATAAAATAATTTAATTATATAACTAAATAAAATAGGATAAACTAATAGGAAGGGTTTACTACCTAATATTCTCGCCTAGGCATATATAGTAACCTATACGCGAGTATTAGCTAGATAATTTATAAAGGTTAAAGGTTCTTTAAATATACTAAATACGTAATAACCGCTTTATCTATATATAAACGTTTAATAAACCTACCTAGGGCCTACTAAATACGCTAAAAGCGCATTTAGTAGTTCGGATTTTCTATACGGGTTCCTACTTTGCCGATGTACTAAGGGCTTTAATAGTCTCCTTATAATTATAGATAAGTTTTCTAAGCGGGTTCTTCTCCTTCTAGGATAGACTATCTAGTTAGTGGCCTAGTAGGCTAATATAATATTAGCTACGCTAACCGCTTATAGATAGGGGATTCCTTCTAGAATTATTAGTAATAGAGACGCTAAGTTTATATCTTCTTTCTAGAGATTAACCTTCTAGAAACTTAGCTATAAACTACTAATATTAACCGCCTATTATACTTAGATAAATAGTCTCTTAGAATAGATAAACTAGATAGTAGAGATTACCCTATATTATTATATTACCTAAAATATTAATATTATTAACTAGATGTTAATTCTCCTCTATCTTTAAAGATATCTTAATAATTCTAAGAGCTAATCTACTAGTATATTTCCTAATAAGGTCTTATATAGCTTTAATATTTATAATACCCTTAGTATACTATTATAATAAGAGCTCCCTACTAAAGACTTTACCCGCCTACGGTAACTTAAATAGGATTAAGCTAAAGAGTCTATTACTTTTACTAATGTCTTTACTAATATCTACTATAATACTAAGTATAAGGCTATAATAATATCTCCTAGTAATAAAGCCTATCTTAGGCTAGGTAATAGCTATAAAATCCCTAGTATTATAAATATAAAAATCTATTAATAACGAGTTAGCCTATTTAAAATTATTAAGAAGGTAGGTTAATTAGCCTACTAGCTCTGACTTAGTCTAATTATATATATTTATCTAATTATATTAGTAGCTTAACTTAAGCTATTACTAAAGACTTCTAACCCTTATATAAGGGTTAAGAATTATTAGCCTCCCCTAGTATTTAAGATAGATAGCCCCGCTAGTAAGTTAGACGACTATAAAATTAAGTTAATTATTAGTATAAGAACCTCTAGTGGAAAGATATAGTATCTAGTAAAGTAGAGAGGTTACGGTTATAAGTATAATACTTAGTATAATACTAATAACCTTTATAATATAGAGGACCTTATTAGAGAATATAATAGTTATTTTTACGGGTGACTACGTTATAAATAAGGTCCTTATTAAGAGTAAGGAGTTATAATATAGTAACGGGGTCGTCGCTTATCTTCTTTTATAGTGGCATTATTATATATCACGTAGCTAGATAGCTTAGATAGCTTAGAGACTAGAAGCCTTCTATAGGCAGGTTTTATACCTGCGAGAAGCTTCCCTTCTCTATTAATTAATTATATATATATAAAATTAGAACAGGTCTATTAGCTACCTTAATAACGAGGTATAACTAATTAATACTAGGTAGTAATAGTAAATAATAGGTAGTAGTTATAAATACTAGATAATTATAATAAAATAAGTAGAAATCTAAGAAGGAATCTTTACTCTATCTTATTATAAGACCTTTTTAATTAAACTTAAATATAATATTACTCTTAATAGTTTACTAATAGATATAATAGATATAATCTTATATAATAAAGTTACTAATTAAATAACTTTGATTACTACTACTTAATCTTATACTATTATACTTCTTAGTTTAATAAGTTTCTATACTTATCTACTACTACTACCTAGTATTTATAGCTATTTAATACTAGGTAGTAGTAGTAAAGTAAGTAAAAGATCTTAGAAGAATTTATACTCTATATTATAATTCCTATTATAGATTCCTATTTATATTTCTATCTATAAGAGTTTATATATATATCTTAAAGACTAGTTATATAGATATAATATAAGGTCTTAAATATAAGATCTTAATTATAAGTTAATATATTATTATAATTATTATCTAACTCTTTATTTTCTTTTAGAATAATATAATCTATTACTACTTATTTTACTACTACTACCTAGTAATTACTACTATTAGCCTACTACCTAGTATTTACTATTATTACCTAGTAATAAATAGTTATAAATAATAAGTACTAGGTATTTATATCTAATATAGAATATTATTCGAATATTATTTAAATATCCTTAAATTATATATTTATATTTAACTAAATATTCGAATATAAATAAAATCGTTCTTATACTACTAGTAGGGGAGCTTCGACGATTTGCGGGTCACTAGCGTCAAATCAATGGATTCGCAAACTGCTGTAGTTTCAAGTCACTTCCCGCTGCTGCGTGCCCACGCTAATTGGTAAACTTGAAACATTTACACGCCGAATGTGGGGTAATCATACTCATTCCCGTGAATGTCGCGTGAATCTGTTTCACCTCATCGGTTTCTTCATGAACCTGCCGATCTCATGTCCTGAGATTGTATAGGATGCAAGTATCCACACGGTTACATCCATCCTACTCTGTATGACCCCTTAATCACAAGGATCGAGCCATGCGCATGAACACCACGACCCATCGTCTCATTGCTCGCTGTCTACGGAATGCAACAGATACAAATGGTCCCTCCAATCAGTCTCATAAATGTCAAAATACTTGTTATGTCTACTTTGCTCATGGCAAGATTACGCCCAGATTGGACAAGTTACATCTAGTCAAGTATCAGATCCCACTACGAGGCGAAAGTGCACATTGATAGCTTCTATGTCTTTAAGCTTGATTAACCTGCGGATAAATATCACTCTGGCGAACGGCTGCCTTTGTCTATGTTTCAACGTTGGAAACACAAACTCAACTGTTCTAGGCGGCATAGCGATTCAATTCACCAATGGCAATCCAGTGACGCATCAGAGTGTCTCTGGAAGTTGCGCATCTAGATAATGGGACGCGGGTCGATGAGCCTCAAGTATAAAAAGCTACCGGTGGTGCATACAATACCAACTACCATCTCTCATTCGCGCCAGTCGGCACTTTGCGGCAATATTGATGGGCATATAGCCCAGCTGACGCTCATCCGTCGATCTATAAGAATGCTTCACGGCAGCTCTCTACCTAGTGAAACCAACTTTTCAATTCAACCGAGTTCTCAATAGCTACATTTGTTCACCACACATTGCGCAATGTCGTACAACACTCTCCTCCTTGTACTGTTGGCTACGTTCATCTCGCCCTTCTCTTGCGCTTCGAGCATTCCCCAAACCAACACTCTGAACCAGTTTAATGTATCAGCTATGGGCATGTTGGAACATGGCAATCTGTCGCAACTCCTGCCAAAGGTCGCAAACCTCTCCGGCACATACAAATGCATACCGAGCTCCAAATACCTCCCTTGGACAAAACGTCCCAGTCTCAAAGACTGCGGTCGAGCGATTCGCCGCCTTCCATCCACCGGTGACATCAACATTTTTAGGAGAGTGAACAGGGCAAATCCTCTATATCAGCTTCCCAGAGACCATACTGTAGGGTCGTGCAAAGTCACGGTCAACCTGACCGAACATGGTGTTACGGCGTGGTCTAGCTGGGTAGAGATAGGCCTCGCGGCAACGGAACTGACCATTGGCTGTATGAAAAAGGACTTCACAGGTGGTAATACCACGTGCGGAGAGCAAGATAAGATTGATGTGACGTTGCAATGGGCGAAAAGTAGCGACCCTGATGATGTGTTCTCGGCCGACGGCCCTGACCTATTGACTTCGGAGGCTTAAAAGGCGTCGTCCAGGGATGTAACGCAGTGACTGGCTGTAGAAGACCGAAGCTTTCAAGATTGGCGCCTCAACCAAGTCTCAAGAGCCTCCGATACGTATGCTGGCTTTGCTTTCCTACTTGATTTGGAGAGGTTTTGGGTACTTCATTGGGAGCCGGTCACGTAGCCCGGAACGGATGGCGGTTGAAAGCCTTTACGGTAGAAGCACTCATATATAGTTACTTATCAACAGACAAAATATGTAAATTCATGTCTGTAGCTGATATATAGTGATTCAAATCGAGATATACAAAACCCGCAAGATCTATATTCTATCAGTCACCTACAATATCCCCCCCACAAATCAGATTGCCGGGCTCCACGTCCCGCGTGTATTGGGTCGTCCACTCCGTCGTGTGTAATGTGTTAAAAAGTAAAGGGAAGTGGGAAGAGACAGAAAGGAAGCAATTTGATTACCACCTTGGCAGCTTCAAGCTGTTTCTCGCGTAGCGCCTGTAAGCATTCTATATGAGATAGACTTACTAGGCACTAATAACCATACGTTTAGCTTTCTTCGATTTGAGCTACGTGGATCTTTCATAGGATAAAAAGACACCAATCTCGTTGACCTTCAAGGTTCCTTGGATATCGCATCATTATAGCGTCGCGAGCATCACCACACCTGTCTTCTCATCCTACTACTGACGCTTCTTTTGATCGCCATGGTATTTCTATTTGGAGTTTAGTTGTTGCTTATTGTTCAATTCTAGCTCTCGTAGACATTTGTTGCGACCACTGACTTGACACAAACGATCGTTAAGCGAGATGTAACTTTTTGGGTAGCCATGTGAGTGTGGAGGGACATAATCATAGTGCCGATGTACGTGTGTCGAAAACCTGTGAAATTCCGACCTACGCCAAGGGCTATCGATTGCCTGAAAATATGGCACTTCAATAGACCCAGCCTCTGCGTCTCGTCCTTCTACTTTGAAGGTTAAATCGTTCCTGAACCTGGTAAGTCTAGGTATGAGAGCAAGACCTCCTTTGCTCACTCCAACAGACGACACCCAGAACAGACGGTCATGATGAGATATGACAACCTGAGACATAGTAGCTGTGACCTATGCTGTATATAAGAGGGTGAAAAGACTGCACACGGTGTAAGAAAGTTACGATACCCAGCGGCAGAGAATGATTGCTCCCCTGAACCTGATGCTGATGATACTCACAGGGGAATTCGCGCCCTCCCTGAGGAAATAAGGCAAGGTTCAAACACTATGGAAGGCCGTGCAGGCCATCTATCGTCAATACGAAGCAGCACGCTGCGAACGCTTTTGTTACTGCCTAAAGGCGGCGTGCTCATTAGTGTCAAGACAGATCTATGCTGATAGAGGCACTCAGGCAACAGAGAACTTAACATACGCCGCTTGAGAAGCGGAGCCAGGCAACCACGAGTGATGTCCTTGCGGTGGGAGAGGCGAAATGAGAAGAAAAATTGAATCAGAAAACAAGCTGCTACGGTGAGAATGAGTGATTGTATACAGCTTTGCGTCAAAATGTAACCTATCACTTCTCTGGGCTGTGATGGTAGAATCATAATCGTAGGAAGAGCTTATGAGCGATTTACTCTTGACAACGTCCGGTGATGGAAGCGAATTATCTATGTATCCAAACGGGCTCAACTGATCCGAAATTAGTATGGAAGAAGCTGTTTCTTCTGGTTTTTGGGTTATATTACAGGATTGGCGTGGGTGGAGCAATCAAACCTTTTCATACATTGGGCACGAGGAATGCAGCCTCCAGCCTACCCTACATATATGATAATAGCTGCTGAGAACGGAGTCTTCTCGCTCACACCGAGCTCCCGCTACATCGGCTTTGATCCTGAGGCAGCTGCCAGCTCATGTCAAATCCAGCCAATCATTTCACTACGAACCCGATTATCTCATCGCACGATGGAATCTGCGGTCATGGGAACCCTCAACTTTAATAAATGCTCAGTCGATACGATAATATTACGATTCCTCGCGTCCTCAACTTGAGTCTTGCGAACGTCTCCCACTGTTGTGGATAGCTTTGTAATCCCTATTTCTGAGATAAGTACGACCTGAAAGTAAGCATTTCAAGGTACAGAACATGTGCTATGAGTGAAGACGTCTTATTAGGGGTACACCTGGGAGAGAACAATCATGCAGTGTGAACCAGGCCGGCACCAGACATCCAATTGTAAGTTCAAGATCAAAATTGAAACATTTACATCACCTGGAGTATCTTATCCACATTTCGCTTAAATCGACCGACATATGGCACATATTGGGAGGGCGAGCACTCAATAGCAGCAATTTATGATATTAGCAGTGACTTGCGGAGAATATCCGGGGACCCCATCAGTGGCAGACACTCAAGACCATTCCTACAGCGGCTGGATTCTACAGTGAATTATGACGAACGACGAGGGATGAACGTACCTTCCCAGGATCGATTTTGTTCTCCTGGTCCGTCTTTTTGCAGAGGGCAAACGCGATGGCCAGATCAACTTGAGCGTATTCCCGACCCAGTCAACCGAATTGCTACCCTCTGTATTTTGTATAGGCATAAGGATGGGGAATGATCATAGTTTCAAGTCTGCGACCAAGGTTGTGAAAGACTCTGCTTCGGCACCAAGCCCGAACTTGATAAGCGTTGACTGATCCGAGCAAATCCTTCGTCTTTCGATGGTCGCTATTCTCGCCTTCGTTCCATTCTACATGCTCGTCTATGCAGCCCTCATGCATTGGAATCTCACTTGAGGCGGTTGACAACCAATCAGACCTATCAGAACTCTGAGTGTGGCGTTTTCACGACCCGACTCCGGTGAACTTGCTCTTAGGATTGGTTGAAGAAGGTCTGCAATTTATTCAACGTCGTTCGCAGTGTAGGTGGGATGTGGTCTTTGAAGTAGATTGTGAATGGCCGACTTGGTCGTACAACACCGCACTCCGAAATAACACGCCATTGTCCCAGCATCAGCATTGTTGTACCATGATTTATACCGAGTTTTACCAGAGACCAGTCTCCAACGCATAGACCACCCGAGTTTTACGTTGGATGCGTAGTGTGCTTACACCTTCCATTATCACACAACGGTGACCAAGTATTAATATGATTCCGGCAGCACAACCAACATATGAGGGTAATATTATGCCTTTCAACACACTCCTGTGCATCGACCAAGGCGTTATCAAGAGTGGAGTCACCTTGAGCCTTGCGCCGCAGCATAACATAGGGATTCGTGGATGTATGAATGACGATGAGACAGATATTAAACGTTGGAAAGAAGTGTCCATAGAGATCTTACGAAAGAAACAATGGCCTTAATCCTCTGCTCGTCCTACTTGTATGTCCTACAATGCAACATATACGCCAACGCGGTTGATGTGACTCGTAGAGTGACTCGTAGGTGAATCAAGTTACAAGCTTAAGCTTGCCTGATGGCTTGACTACTTCCCCTTCTGCAGGCCAATGCTCTTCATTGATGATACCCCTCAAGGCCTTGACTGTCTCCTCCGTGAGTGACGTGCTACAGCCTACAGATCTTGAAGATGCTATATCGTTCTATGCAGGTTCGAGTAGTTGAGGATGTTCCATGTTCATCCACTTCTGTGGCAATAATTCATTTTCCTCAAGTCGTAATTCGTTGGAAAGGAGGCTGGATACTGCGACCCTTCGCCGAGGACGGCCCTGACTTGGAAGACGTTTCGGGTAAGACTGCTTTGATCTGCCCTTGGGATAATTTTCCTACCAGCCCTGGGACACGTGCCTTGAAGAATCATAAACTGCCTTACATTGTTAGTAGATGCACTTTACGCGCTACGTGGAGTATTCGAACATTTGCTGGAAGCTTGAGACCAGACCGAACATATAAGACACCTTCACCTAGATACTGGATTAGCCTGGCCCTGTGAGCTTGCTTCTGACTTCACAGCAGATTAAGCTTGCCACGTCAAAGGTCCACGTACGAACAGGCAGAAAGGATGAAATTGTAATGATATGACTGGAGGATATTAATTAACGGCTCAGGCAGAGAATAGGCTGGCTGATATAGGGAGTTGATCAGGGGACATAATGCCTAATATGTCAACAAAACCAGAGACTGATTCGATTCCGTTTGGCTGGTATCTCCTCGTATGTCTGGCTGAATATATCCGCAATGAAGTACCCGTGGCAAATAGCCTGATCTACTTGGATCCTGGTGTGGAGACCTGTGGTAGTCGACAAGTTGGATAGCTTGGCGCTGAAAACAAAACCCCCCCCCCGCCTTCTTGGATGTAAACCCATTTAACATATTATCATTACTGTCATGTCAATCCAGAAAACGTTAAGAATGTCTTATAAGCATATCTTTTTCTATTTATTTACGCATGCTATTATACTTACTCTATATAAAAGTCTAATATACTAATTGATAGCCGTGAATAACTCTAATAATCAGGATGTTTTGTTTTCAGCGCCAAGCTTTCGGCAAAAGTCCCTGCCGAGAAAACTAACAAGACACGTTCCTAGGGTAGGGAGGTGGAAGACTGCTGACGGCCAATGGCTACAAGACGACAGCACGCTTACTAACTAGGCCATGTCGTTAGCGGGGTAACTTGCCTTAGTACCTCAGACGTGCCATTGATTAGCTAGCAAGCTGGTCGCTAAGCCCCTTCAGGTTAGTAAGGCTGATTACGTAGTAGGAGAGCGGCACGTCTAAGCGTAAACTTCTATAATTTTACTAGATATCCTATTTTTTTAGTAACGCGCCATATAAATTTTTTACTTATTAATAAAATTTATTAATATTTAACTTCACGACGTAATAGTATAAAATTCTACTATATAAATATCAGCTACCTTAATACCCTAATTATACTCTTACTTCTTCTAATTCTAACTAGCCTACTTTTAGCCTAATCCGCCTCTAATAAACCGTTTATAATGCTATTACTATCTATTAACTCTAAATTTCTAAAAATCCTAGTAGCTAGCTAGTAATAATAATAATAGGCTAGCTTATTTTTCTAGTAGTTAGTAGGTTAGATAGGGTATCTAAGGTACTAGAGTATATATATCTAATATATAGGGTACTTAATATAGGTAATCTTAATACTATAGCTATTTTAGTAGAAATAGTTACAGAGTAATAGGGCGTAATAGGGCTTAATTAGCCTATATTAATACTATTAGCTTATTTTCACGCCTAATAAGGGTTCTTAATATATATACCGTGCTTCGTACGTATCCTATAGTAAATAATATTAATATTATTAATATAATATTAATAATAAGGAGTTTATAAGTAAAGAAATAAATATTTACGCTTAGATGTATTACCGCCTAGCTACGTAGTTAGTATTACTAACCTGAAGGGGCTTGGCGCCCGGCTTGAAACACGTCTAAGGGACTAAGGCAAGGGGTAACTAGCCTGGATTACATCTCCCCTATTAAACAAGAAAAAGCCTCCGCGACTACCCTACCTTAGGTATCCTATCCTATTCGCTATATTCTTCTAATACCTTATAGCCGTACTTCTAACTAACTAATAGGACGACTAGATACCTCTTTAAGATAGATAGTATTCTAAATAAGACTAACTTAGCCTTAGGAATATACTACTATAGTAACCCTAGAGTATATAGACTAGGTTACTAGTCTAGAATAACTAATTATAACTTAATAAAACGTCTATTAGGAGGAGGTAGTTATAGTAAAAGATATTATTTTAGAATATATAATAGGTTACTATTCTTCTAATATAAGGCTATAATAGATTATAAGTAGGTAGCTAATATATTCCTCTTTATAATTTCTTTATAGAATAATACCTCCTTTATTATAATTTCTTCTACTTCTAACTTCTTAATAATAAGACCTAAATGGTATACTCCTTTTATAGTAGTAAATATACTATAAATAGACTTTTCTATTAAGATACTATATATAACCTACTTCTTTAACTCTTAGTCTAATAAGCTACGTAGAAAAGCCGTAATAATAAGGTCTAGAGTATATAATTTAAGGGTTGTAAGAGGAGTACTAAGGTGATTACGTGCCTTAAAGCGGTAAGTAAGCTAAATAGTATACTAGTAGTATATTATAAAGAAGTCTTCGCCTTAACTTAGATTATTAAGTTCCTAAGGAAAGAAGGGAGGAATATATTTAGATATAGGTTTTAAAGGGAACTAAGTCGTAAATAGTAAATAAAAATAAGTAACTATCTTATTAGTTAGTAATATTAACTCTAGTAGGGATAATACGCCTAGTATAGACTTAGCCTACTTAACGGCCTTATCTAATAGTAGAAGATCGACTAATTATAAGAAGGATAATAGTATAACTCTACCTCTTAAGCTATAAAGCTTATATTCTAGGCGCTTTAACTAGCGTATAATAGGCTCCTTACTGCTATATTTACCGTAAAATATAAATATAGGAATAGATACTAATATAGTACGTAATATTAATAATAAAGATAGTAACTAGTATACTAGAATATACATAGCTAGTAATACTAGAATAACTAAATATCTAAATAACTAAATAATAACTAATAATAATAATACGAGTCTACCTCCTAAGGCCTATAAGGAAATCGTACCGTAGTCGCTAGAAAACTAATAAGACACGTTCCTAGAGTAGGGAGGTAGAAGACTAATAAATCTATCTGACGGCTAATATAAATAGAAGGAGTAGCTAATAGCTCTAACTACTTATATTAGCCCTAATATATATATCTTAGTCTATAAGAATTAATAATAATATAACCTGATATAATATACCCTAGGCGAGCTAATAATATAAAACTACTATATTAATTCTTTATAATAGGAGCCTAGCCTATAATCTTATTAATTAGGGCCTAAGGACTTATAATACCTAAGATATAGTATAATATAGACCTACTTAAGAAATAGCTAGTATACTATCTTTATTACCTATACGCTAAGGAGATTATAACTCTAGAGGTCTAGATACTATTAGCCCTAAGACGGCTTAATAGCTATTTAATTAAATAGCTATCTTTAAGGCTAAAGTAGTAGAGTCCCGATGTAATACTATTAATATAGCCTTATAAAGGGGAAGAGGCCTAATAGATCTATTAGGGCTTATTATAAGGCGTAGCGTAGCCCCTTTTATATATATACCTCTAATAGAAGCCGTAATAATAGTAATAGTAATAAATTAGGACTATAAGAGAGTAAAATATAATAAACCCCTAATATTTACTAGCCCTCTTATAAACGTCCGTTTATAAATTATTAATTATAATAACTTCTTTAACCTCTAGATTATTAAGGGCTCTAATACTTAAGTATCTATAATATATACCTACCTTAGACCTAAAATTAGAATAAGGATATAACTTATAAGACTATTAGGCCTTTAAGAGACCTTTAAAGACTAGGATAAGCTATAAGTATAGCTATTAGAGAATTACTCTATTAGAGATATTAGATTAGATATAGAGTTAAAAATAGACTATATATATATATAGGAAATAGGGAGTTAGTATAAAATTTTATTAATAGATTTAAAAACCTAGTAATAGATCTATTATAGAATAATTTAGTAATTTATTATACTTTTAAGAAAAAGCTATTAGTTAAAATCCTAGACTATATCTACTAGTTATAATAGTAACTACTAGATATATTTACGGGATTTAAGATTATAATATAATAAGCTAAAAATTATATTAGAGTTAGGAAGTAGACCCTAGAAGACTATAAGGAGGTAGAATAGGGTTAATAAAAAAGGGTATAATTTACTAATAACTATCCTAATAAAGAAGGCGGAGGATACTCTCCCTTATATAATAAACTAAATAATATAAACTTTAAACTATTAGGGTTAAATAGTAAGAAGAGGGCTAATATCTATAATAACTATTAGAAGGCTTAGAGAGATTAAGGGGTATATATATATTATAGGTAGAAGAAATATTAGGTTAAAGACTATACTAATAGACCTATTAATTACCCCTATCTAAAAAAAATCGCCTATAATACCTAAGATAGCGTCGCGGGTTATACTAGTCTTAGAGGAGTACCTTATAACTTAAGAATTACCCCCTTTAAGGTAGGCTAGGCGTAACTTAGAATATTAGTTATAAAAGCTATAACATACCCTTAAAAAGGAGTTCCTACGACTTACTTTATTAGATAAATTTAATAAGGTCTATAATAAGGACTATATCTTAATATCTATATAGATATAGAGAAACTATTCTAACCTATACTATTAATATATAAAATTAACCCTATAAGCTTTAATTAATTATAGCGCTACAGCGAATTTTATTAATTAAGACTAGCTCTAAATATTAGGCCTTATACCTCTAAATATTAAGGTAGCCTAGGTTATTAATATAAATAGAAGGATAATTAGTCCTACCTTATTATAAGTACTATTTTATATTAAAATTAGCGCTTTAAGCGGATACTACTCTTATTATACTTTTAGAGCTATTCTTATATAAGGTTATTAAATAATTCTAGGCCTATTATAGCTTTAATAAATTAATCCTATTATAAATTAGATTAAGGGAAAGGTTAGTATACCTAATAATATTAGGGTATTAGATTAAATAGACTTTAATAATAAGGTAGAGGGAGAGACTATCTATACCTATTACTTTATAACTAAGGAAGCTAACTATTTAGCCCTAAGGGTCCTACTAATAAAGTACTTAGAATACTTAAATATTTTTAATAAAGAGGTAGGAAGTAAGTTACTACCCTATTATAATAAACCTAATTATACTATTAACCTTTAACTAGGAACTATACTATCTTTTAGCCTACTTTATAACCTATTAGAGACTAAGTTAGGCGTCTTAAAGGCGTATATTAAATAGAATCTTAAATTAGGCTTTATTAGACGCTTAAAATTAATAGCTAGGGTACTAATCCTATTTATAAAGAAAAAGGACGGAGGCTTATACCTCTATATAGATTACTAAGGCCTTAATATAATAATAGTAAGAGATTAATATCTAATCCCTTTAATCTTAAATATTCTAGACTAATTAAGGAGAGCTAATATATATATAAAAATCGACTTATAAGGGGCTTATAACCTACTTTAAGTAAAAGAAGGTAATAAATAGAAAATAGCTTTTTATACTTATTATAAGCTATTTAAATATTATATTATACCTTTTAAACTAGTTAACGCCCCTTTAATATTCTAATTATATATTAATAAGGTACTATTATACCTTATAAATATTATAAATATTATATACCTTAATAATATCCTTATCTACTCTAATAACTCTACTAACTATAACTATTATATTAAGGAGGTTTTAATAGTACTAAGGAAGTACAGTCTATTTACTAAGCTAGAAAAATATAAATTTAGTATTAATATTATAGAATTCTTAGGGTTTATTATTAGCCTTAAGGGTATTATAATAGACCTAATATAAGTCTTAACTATTATAAATTAGCCTACTCTTATAACTATGAAGTAAGTCTAATCCTTCTTAGGATTTTATAACTTCTATTATTAATATATTAAGGAATATAACTAAATTATAAGGGAACTAATAGAGCTAATAAAGCTAATAGTTACTTTTTAATAGTTATAATAGGCTAAATTAGTATTTAGAGAGCTTAAAGAGGTATTTATTAAGGTACTACTACTAGTATATTATAATCCTAACCTGCCTTTATAAATAGAAATAGACGTAAGTATATATATACTATTAGGGGTATATTTTTAAAGGAAAGATAATACTTATACCTATCTAATTATATTTTATAATTATAAATTTAACCTAGCTAAAATAAATTATAATACCCTAGATTAAGAATTATTAGCTATTATTATATCCTTTTAAGTATAATAGAAATACCTTAAAGGAGCCTAATATTATATTATAGTTATTATAGACTACTATAACCTTAAATTATTCCTTACTACTAAGACGCTAAGTTAATACTAGACGTATTAAGCGGAGTTTCTCTTAATATTTAACTTTAAAATCTAATACTAGCCTAGGAAGAGGAACCCCGCTAATATACCTTTATAAAGGGCTGATTATAATAAGCTTAATATTACTTATATTATAATCCCTTTTTTTAAGTTAGCACTTATAATTATTAAAGAAGGGCGGGATACGGCCTACTAAGTAATAACGGACCTAGAATTAATAAAATAGGAAGATAACTAGATTAAGAAGCTCTTATAAACTATCCTTAAAGAAATCTTAGAAAAGCTTAAGACTAATAGTAGAGCTATTAGGGCTAAAGGATTAAGTTATAAATAGCTATTAGGCCTTTTATATTTTTAGGGTAATTATATTTATATACCTAAGGATATAGATCTAAAAGTCTATATTATATAAAATTTCTATAATTCTCTAATAGTAGGCTACCTTAATCGCGACTAGATTATTTTAACTATCTACTATTAGTTCTACTAGCTATTACTAAGTAATAAGGTAGGCGACTATATAAAAATATATAATACCTATTAAAGAATTAAAGCTTTAAAATACCTACTATATAGGGAATTAATACCTATTCTAATTCCTAATATATTATAAAGATCTATTATAATAGATTTTATTATAAACCTCTTAAATAGTAAAAGCCCTATTAATAATATTACTTATAACTATATTATAGTAATAATAGACTATTTTAGTAAGATATACTACTATATTATATATTATAAGTCTATAACCTCTAAATAGTTCGTAGTATTATTCCTATAAGATATATTTTAGTTATACGGGATGCCTAATATAATTATTAGCAACTAGGATACCCTCTTTACCTTATACTTTTAATAAACTCTTATAAAGGCCCTTAGTATAAACTATAAGCTTTTAATAGTATATTATTAATAGATAGATAGCCTAATAGAGTAGTAAAATTAAGTTATTAAGTAATACTTATAGGTCTTTATAAATTATTAGTAGGATAACTAGGTTACTCTACTTAGTCTTAAAGAATATACCTATAATAATAGTATTTATAGTACTATATATTAAAGCCTATTCTTTATTTCTAGTAGTAGAGAGCCTAAACTATTCTAGTTAGTAGATACTCCTAGCTATATTAGCCCTAGCGTAACCGCTTAGGAAATAGTAAAAGAACTAGAATACCTTAATATAATCCTTAAGGAAGAGCTTATTATAACTTAAAATACCTAGGCTTAATATTATAATAAGGGGAGAAAGCCCCTAACCCTCTAACTAAGAGACCGCGTTATACTATATAGTATTAATATCTTATTATAAAGACCTTATAAAAAGCTAGACTATAGAAAAGTTAGCCTCTTTCTAGTAATAGAGGCTATTATACTTAATACTTATAAGATTAAGTTACCTTTATAAATAAAGGTATACCTAATATTTTATATATATCTAATAGAACCTTATTATATTAATATAATTAAAGGCTATATTACGCTATTACTACCCCTAATTAGTAAAATTATAAAGTATAATAATAAGAGAGAGTATAAGGTAGATAAGATCCTAGACTCTAGACTCTATTATTATAAACTATAATATCTTATAACCTAGAAGGGGTATAAATTAGAGGAAAATTTATAGGAGTTAATAAAGGATATATAAAATATATTAGACCTAGTTTAATAATTCTATTAAAAGTACCCTTTTAAAGTATTATTATAATAGTATAAGTATAAAGCCTTAGAGGTATAGAGCCTTAAGGTATAGAGCTATTAATTAGACCTTTTAAGTTATTTTAGAATAGGTATAGGTATAAAGCTATTTCTTATATATTTAAGAGTATAGAGCTATTATAATATATAGTTTTAGAGTATAAAGCTATTTCTTATATATTTATAATATAGAGCTATTATAATTATATAGTTTTAGGGTATAGAACTACCTTATAGAAAATAAACTATTTAGCCTTAGCTATTAAGTTTATAATTATAGTAATAAGCCTATTAAGTAGAATTAGGTTAGTCCTTTATACTTTATAGGATTTACTACTTAATACTCTTATAAATCTCTAACTTAATTATATCCTCCTTTAGCTTAATAGTCTATTAGCCTTATATTACTACTTAAGATAATAAACTCTATATAACCCTATATAGTTTAAGCTTATATTAGGCTTATAAAACTAAGGAGGGTCTTATTAATACTATTATTATATTATAGAATTTTAATTATTAGATACTTAATAAGGCTATTAATATTATAAATTAAGTACTTTAAAAGGCCTATTATAACTATAGACTAAAAGATAAACTATACTTAGAGTACCTATTTTTTAACCTTATAATAGAAGATATTAACTATCTATTAAAGGTCCTTACTCTTAATAGTATTATAAGTAGACTTAGTAAGGGTATATTACTTAAACGCGTAAAGCTATTAAACTCTATTATAAATCTTATTATTCTTAAAGGTATCCCTATTACTAGTATTAAGGCCTAGTAGCCTCTAGATTTTAACGCCGTAGGATTTATTATCTTAGAGCCTCTTAGGATTTATTAAGGTAATATATTTAGTATTAAGTTTAATAATAGGTATAATATATTTAGCTTATTTAATAAGGATAAATATTATATATATATTCTTTATAATTAGGAAGATTATAACTTAAAATTATATTATATTACTAGCTTATAATAACTAAATTTAAAGGCTACTAAAGCCTAGGCTAAGGAATTAATTATTAGAGTTAGCTCTTATAAGCTTAAGTCCTCTCCTAGGCCTTTATAGAGTACTAGTATACCTATCTTATATTAATTATATATACCTCTATTAATACCCTTATACTTAAAACTTTTCCCTAACCTCCTAGATAAATTTACCTACGCCCCTTACTAGTTATTAGATATAAGGGCTAGTAAGTCTAGAGAGGTTTATATAAGTAATACTACTAGTCCTATCTAACCTTATTACCGCGATATAACGGATATAAAGGAATCTAGAGAGATTCCCCTAAGTAGTTCCGCTAGTCCTATCTAACCTTATAGTTATAATATAATAGAAATAGAGGCTACGCCTCCCTTAATACCTAGTATTAGGAATCTTTAAGGGGCCTTTACTAATCTAATTAAGTAATATATTTATATAATTACTATTATAAAGCGCCTAGATAGTACCCTACTTATTTAAGTAAATATAATAATACTTACTAGGAAAGTTATTAAGGATATTATACCCTTAATTAAGGCTATTATTATAAAGGATAAGAAAGCCTTTAATATAACTAAGAGTAATATTACCCCTAGGATATATTAACTACTTTATTAGGGTAATAAGGTCTTAAAGACTTTAAAAGCTAAAGTAAAATAAATCTATAATAAGGTTAAATAGTTAACTACTCTTATTATAACCTATTATCTAGATATTAGTTATATTATAGATTATAAAGGCCCGCCTTATTATAATACCTTAGATATACTTCTATAATATATTAAATTAGGTTATATTATAACTAATCCGCTTATATAATTTACTAAGAAATAACCCGCCCTTATAAAGCTAGAAGACTTAAGGCCTAAAGATTAGGACTTAGAGTAGGATATTAATAGGGGACTTAGGGGTTAATAGTAAGGTATTAGGCCTTATAAGGGCTATAAGGTATAGGGGGGGAATTTAAATAGAAGGAGTAGCTAATAGCTCTAACTACTTATGTTAGCCCTAATATATATATCTTAGTCTATAAGAATTAATAATAATATAACCTGATATAATATACCCTAGGCGAGCTAATAACACGGAACTGCTATAGCTAATAGCTATAAGATAATAGCACGCTTACTAACTAGGCTATATTATTAGCGGGATAACTAGCCTAGATTATATACCGACTTTAAGCGTATGTAATTTCAATGTCATTAGCGTGCTATAAGACCTCGACCCCGACCCTATAAATTACAGTTAAATTACTGATTTTATTACGCCTATATAACTCTTCTACTTAATATTTAATACTTATAATAAATATCTAGGTAGGCTAATATATATATATTTATCTATAGTATCTAATACTTTAAAAAGTATAGAAATCTATCTATATACGTAGAAGATATAACTAATCCTATTAGTTTACCTACTAAATCCATGTGTCTTGGCACCGCTTTACCTAGGAGGTTGTTGTAGTCGCTACCTTTACTACCTTTACACGCGGGTGACAAAAATATTGGATTACTAATAACTTGGCAGAGATCCCCTACTAAATTTCTATGTAAATTATCTACTTTTCTCGATAACATGTCGTCCCCTAGTACTTATATATCTTATAAAGATTAGACTACGCCTTATTATACTATTATTCTTCTTAATCGCTAATAGAAAATACCTAGTAAGGACCTAAATAAATGCTCTGCAAGTACCCCTATTAGGACGACCGTACTATAAGAGACTATATTATTTAGGGGTAGGAGGAATATATAACTATTAAGTACGTAAATAAGTAGGTAGCTAGTATACCTAAACGACTCTAGGCTATTTTAGATAGTAACGGATAAATAATAGGGGTTTAATCGAGAAAAGTAGATAATTTACATAGAAATTTAGTAGGGGATCTCCGCCAAGTTATTAGTAATCTAATATTTTTATTACCTGCGTACTTTACTTCCTTTATAGAAGGCTTCCGCGGGGTAGCTATACTAGGCCTAGCGCTTTAGCTTATAGGTAGGATTCCTACACTTAGAGAATATATCCTTTTACTACTTCTTAACTATAACTATACTAATTAGTAGTAATACTATCTAGCCTCTATTATATACTATTAATTATATAGTAAGCTAAGATCGTAAACTAGCTCTATAAGTACTAGCTCCTTAAAGTACTATTAGTTAAGAAACCTTAGTATTAGCTATCTAAGTCTTCTACTCTACTATTATCCTAGACCTTTAACCTTATACTAGACCTCTACTAAGAAGCCTTTTATAACCTTAGATATATCTAAAGGTCCCCTTAGAAGAGTTAACTAATAAGGGCCTTCTTTATTACTTATTACTACTATCTAATAGTATTAGGATTCCATCCTATTCTATTAGGATTTTTAGAGAAACTCTAGTATTTAGCTAAGTAAACTTAGGTATATCCCTAAATTATCTCTATTTACTACTTACCCTAGATCCCCTAAGGGAGATCCTAGTCCTTACTTTTTAATTATATAATTTTATTAATACTAGATATAAATACTCTAATATTATTAATAATATTAGGCGTTTTCTAATTAAGAATATTATCTAAGGGAATCTTAGACCTCCCTAGATTAATTAAGTCGCTACTAACTCTTTATAAGAGTAATAGTACTATACTAGGTTATTATCCTTAGAGCTTATAAGTCTATTTAATATTAATAAACTACCCTAGCCTTCTAACTAAGCTATTAATAAGAGCTAATTTTATATAGTAAACCATTACTTTAAGAAAGCTATAACGGCTATAAGATATTACTTATAAGAGCCTCCCTTAGTACCTACCTCCCTAATAGGGACCTTAATCTATTTACTACTAAGGTCGACTTTATTAATACTAATATTAATAGAGTCTGTATCTATATTAATAGGGTTAACTTAGGTAACCTTAATAAAAGAGGCGATCTAGAATTAATTAATAGGACTAGAACTTCCTAATCTACTAGAAGCTTTAAATATAGTAGATAATAGGGGAAATAATAGAAATAGTTAGGGTAATAATAATAGGAATAGTCCGGTAAATAGCTAAACTAGTATACCTAGTAGAGGCTTTATAATTAAATAATTTAATATAATAGCTACTTATATCTAAGGCCTAAATACTAGCGCTACTAGACGCTAGGCTAATTAGCCCATTATAGGAATAGGTAGTAGTACCCCTTAGTTCTAGTTATAAGATATTAGGTATTTTAATCTAAATCCTAATATACCCCCCGGTAAAGTTAAGGATACTTATAATATCTATTATAATATTTTTAGCTTTACTAGTAGGCTTAAAGTAAAAGCTACTATAATAGATCTAGCTATTATACGACTAAACCTATACTTATATCTACTAGGGAAAGCTAATAACTAGTTTACTAACTAATTAACTTATCTTACCCGTAGTAGTTTATAGAATAATCCTACTAGTATAACTAAGTAGTATAAGGCTTTATAGAAGTGTTTTTAAGACTCGCTAGGTAAATCCCTTAGTCTCCTCGAAAATATTTACTATACTATTAAAGATACTTCTAATAGATAAGATCTAGTAGACTAGATCTCTAGTATTATACTAAATAGTAAGAATACTAGTATTACTTTAATAGATAGTACTTAAGTACTATTAGTATATAAATATCTTAACGGAGAGCTTTATTATAACCTATCAAGGCTAAGTAGTAGGTTAACTATTCTAGATCTTCTAGAAGAACTTCGCTTTATAAAAGGTAACTAGTTTAATATCTATAGTAGTAATAAGGCCCTTTATAAGGCGAAGTAAGAGACTCGCTATTAGACTAACCGTCGAGTCGGGATTCGGTACTAAGATTTAGTACCGACCGAATACTCGGGTCAGGGTCTTAGTACCGACCAAAATACTCGGTACTAGCTATTAGTACCGACTTACCAAGGCCTTAATACCTTAGCGAATCGGGTTGACCTGACTTAAATCGCTAAGGTATTACTAAGACGCCAAGCCCCTAATAAAATAGTAAGGAACCCCGGAATTTTTCTAGAATTACCCCTATCCTAAAAATAGATTTTTTTTAAATTAGAATTTTAATACCCCCTTTAGCCCCCTAGTAATATGTATTTCCTTTTTACATTACCTTAAAGAATTACCTAGGTTAGGCTAGGTAATAATAATAATAATGCTTAGTAATATAATAGTAAGTTATAGATATCATAGTAAATACTACTATAAATAGAAAATATTATTAATATTATAGTTATTATTTCTATAGGAATAGCTATTATCTTTCTTAGTACCTTATTTACTATTAAGAATTACCTAGGTAATAATAATAATAATACTTAGTAATATAGTAATAAATCCTTTATATAATAGTAAATATTACTATAAGAAGAAAATATTAGTAATATTATAGTTATAGTTTTCCTAGGGATATATATTACCTTTTTGCATTACCTTATTTACTATTAAGAATTCCCTAGGTAATATTAATAAAAATAATTAGAAAAAAATAGAAAATATAGTAAGAAATACTATTAAAAATAGAAAATATTACTAGAAAAAATGTCTTAGTAATTCAAGTTAATACTTTAGTACTAATACTTGGTACCTACCTAGGTACTAACTCGAGGTACTTAGTACCTACCTTAGTACTAACTTGAGGTACTTAGTACTAGATTTTAGTATCGAATTGCTAAGACTCGAGTCGGGTACCTGACTCGAGTTTAAAGTACCAACTCGACGCGGTTAGTCTACTCGCTATAATAACTATTATAATTAAGATCTATAATTAGGTAGTATTTAGGTCTATTTCATTAAAACTTCCCGCTATACTAATTTAGTAGTTACTACGGTAGGCCCCTAAGGCCTTACTATAGTAACCCCCAACTATTTATCCCTTATAGCGGGAATAACTTTAGGAATTTTAGTAATAATAGGTAATAGGCACTAGTATAAGTAGACCGGCCCTAGATTACTAGGCCCTATTAACCCCTATAAATAACTAACGGAAATGTAAGCGGGTTACCTAGGCAGAATTAATATTAGAACTAAGGCTAAGGATATCCCTTATTAAATGCTTTAAATAATAGTCGCGCCCTATATAGATCTTTTAACAGGGCCTAATAGTAGCCTAGGGTCTATTAAGCTACCGTTAAAGATAAAGAAAATTCCTAGAAACGGCCGTATAATAAATAGGTAAATTATAATACTTATAAGGAAGACTTCTACTAGTCTACTAACTAGGAAAACCCTAGTTACCTAGAAGATTCCTAGGAAAACAGCTAGAATCCTGGGAGTACTAGGAATAATAGTAATAAAACGGTAGAGACCTATTTCCTATTTATCTAGTACCCTATTAAAGCCTTTAAGTATTAAAAATATATATTAATATTCTAGTCTAATAATACTCTTTATAACTATCTACGCTAAGGTTATAATAAAATAAGGGCCTTAATAATATTATTAAAGATAGCCTAGGTAGATAGTAGTATTAGCTAAAGCCTTCCTTAGGGTAATCCCTTAATTATCTAGAGCGCGTTAAAAGATATTACCTTAAGCGGGTACGCCTTTAAGGGGTACTATTTTATTACTACTCTAGTCAAGCTTATATCTACTAGCTAACTTTAAAAGCTATACGTAGATACTAGTTATATTATAAGTCTTATAAACTAAGCTTTTCTCCTCTAGTAGGTTCTAAATACTAAAATATTAAAGATACTAATACTTATAAGAGTTAGGGGAATTAGGGATAAGAAGTATAATATAAGCTATTATATAAAGTTATAAATATACCTTCCCGCTACTAATAGAGCTACTACCCTTATTAAACGGGAGGTATATATAATAGATAACCTTTTAGCGAATACGCTTATTAGTATTAATATTCTTAAGCTAAAAGGGATAGTAGTTAATCTAGATAAAAATCTAATAATTATTTAGTTATACTAGAACCTAGAGGTCCTAATTAAAGCCTTAAGTAAAGGGAGTTAAACTAATATAATAGTTTTTAGCTAAGTATATATTATAATTACTCCGTATACTAATAAATAAGTCTAAATTACTAGCCCTTATTACCGTATATTATAACTACCTACTAATTAAGACCTAATCTTTAAACTAGAGAAACTTAATAGCCTATTAATCTATACCTATATTATAGACTACTATATATCTTATATTTTTATTAGGAATAATATTAATAAAGCTATTAAGCTCCCTAGGAATATAAAGCTAGGATATATTACTAAATATAAAGTAGCTAAATACTTCCTAGTTAAAGCCTTTTATAGTAACCTCGCCGCTAGGCCCCCTAAGAAGGCTAAAGTATCTAACTAGGTTAAGTTAAGTCTATAATAACTTATAGCTATAGCCGCCGTATTTACCGCTATTATCCCTATAATTCCTACTACGGTACCGGAGGTAGTATACTCTATAAGTACTACTATTTACGGATTATCTAAAATAAGGCCCTTAATAGTAGAGGTTATTAAAAGGTATCTAGCCTTATAATAGGATACCGGTAGCGTAGCTAATATACCTAAATTATAATAGATAGATATACCCCTAGTAGATAATTAGCCGGATCTCTATAAGCCTAGCTAAGTAAAGGTATATCTATTAGGAAAAGCTAATAAAGAAGTTATTAATATAGAGTTTAATAAACTCTATAGTTAAGGGAGAATAAACTAGACTATAAAATTAACGCCCTTTTCATTCCCTTATTTTATTATTTAGAAGGTAAGTATAAATAGTATAAGAAAAGGCCGTATTATTATAGATATTAGAGCCTTAAATAAAATTACTATATCTAATATATACCTAGTACCCTTATAAGCTAAGATATTAGCTCTACTAAAGGGTACTATATATATTAGTACTATTAATACTACTAGTTTTTTCTATTAATAGTTAGTAAATTAATCTTATAAGTATTATCTTATAGTAGCTAGCTATTAAGGCTAGGAAACCTTTAATATACTTATAATAGGGTATAGAAATTCGCTAGCCTATATATAATATATAATTAATTAGATCCTTTAGCTATATTAGCGTTTCTACTAAGTGTATATTAATAATAATAATATTTTTTCTAATTTACTAAAAGAATACCTTTCATACCTAGATTAGGTATTTAAGGCCCTTAATAATATAAATATCTATCTCTCTCCTAAGAAGTTATTCCTTAGATTTCTATTAGTTTATTTACTAGGGTAAAAGGTAGACGCCTTTAAGCTAGTAATAATAGAGGAAAAGTTAGCCGCTATTACTAACTTATAGTTCTCCTTTACTCTTAGTTTACTTAAGTATTACCTCGGCCTTACTAGATATTTACGCTAGTATATTACCTTCTATACTACTATTATAAAACCCTTATAGTTATAAAAGACTTATCTTAATAAGTCTATTCGCGATAACTCTTAGTCTACTATTTAAAGGAATATATATAAAAGGCTAGCCTAGAGAATATATCTAGGGAAGCTAATACTAAAAGAACTTAATATATTTTATTAGCTTAAAAAATTATTTACTAGTCTTATAATCCTATATTATTTTAATAAGGTCCTCTAACTATTTATAGATCTAGATACTAGTAAAGAATTTAGATTTAGGGCTTATATCTACTATATTAGGGGCCTAATAAAGGCTTTTATAGAGTACCCTAGATAGAAGTCTTACCTACCTATCCTCTTCCTTAGTCACCTCCTTATTAAGGCTAAAACACGTTATTAGCTAATAGAATTAGAAATTATAGGTATAATCTAGGTAGTTAAGAAAATCTACTATATAATTAAGGCGGCTTAGTTAATAATAATTATCTATACTAATTATTTAGCTACTATTACTATTATTTAGTAAACTAGCCTAAATACTATATTAGTTAAAAATTTTAACCTATATCTTATTTAAGTATTAGAATACCTCTAGTAATTCTATCTAGATATATAATATAAGCTAGGAAAATCTAATATTATATTAGACGCCTTATTAAGACTAGCTACTTATAAGTATTACCTATCTAATAAGTTAAGTCTAGATACGCTATTAATATAGGCTTTCCTAGTTAGCCTAGTAGAAATATCTCCTAAATTTTAATAAAGGGTTATTAAGGGCCTTATTAAGGGCCTTATTAAGGTTCCCTAATAAGTAAAGGTAATATTAATATTAAAGGATAATATAGCCTTAGGTAGTAATACTACTAGCCTCTCCTACTAAATAGTTAATAGCTTATTATATTTTAATAATAAGTAGAGAGGCCTATAATTATATATACCTATAATAGATTTAGAAACTAAGGTTTTCTAACTTACTTATAATAAAATAGGGTATCTAGGGTATACCCGTATATATAAGTAGCTAACTAAAGGACTTTATATCTATAATCTAGTAATAAAGCTATATAACTTTATTAGGTATTACCTATACTACTAGCTTAATTAGACTCCTAGGTATAAACTATATAATTCTCTTTAGCCTATCCTACTACTAGCCTAGCTATTTTATACCCTAACTATTAATTTTATTCTTACTCTACTACTCTCTATAAATAGTTTTAAATATATAATATTAGTTACTAATAAATTCTTAAAGGTAATTACTTTTATTCCTAGTAAGAATATATAGTTAGGAAAGGACTAGGCTATTAAGCTACTAGACTACCTCTCCTTATTAAATTAGGGTATCCTAAGGGCGATTATCTTAGATAGAGATAGGAAGTTTATTAGATAGGTATAGAAGTATATTTTCTTATTACTAAGAGTTAGCCTCCTTTATTTAATAGTATAGTACCTATAATCTAATAGGATATTAGAATATACTAATTAAACAGCTAAAATCGCGTTATAATACTATATTATTATACTAGATAATTAATAATAATAGCTTACTATTATAAATAAGATATCTACCTTATTAAATAATTCTACTAAATATAGCTCTACTAATCTCTCCCTAACCTAGGTCCTCTATAGATTTAAAACCTATAAAGCCCTAGATCTATTACGGGTAGATAATAATAGACTACCTACTAAAGGCTTTAGTAATAAGGCCCTTATTAAGGAGGAAGTTATAGTTATACTAGTATATCTACCTATTAATATTAGGGAATATTAACTAGCTTATATTAATATAAGTAATATAATCGCTTTTACTACTATAAGAATGAAAGACTATTATAACTCCTATTATATACCTATATTCTTTAAGGTAGGTAATATAATTAATCTACGCCTTTATAAGGGTTATTATATCCTAGCTATTAAATCTAAGAAAATTAGATAGTAGTTTACTAGACTATTCTAGGTAACTAAATATATTAGCTAGCTAGCTTATAAGCTCGACCTTCTAAGTACTATAAAGATCTATAATATTATCTTAGTATATTAGGCTTAAGTATATATACGCCTTACGCGCTACCTTATAACCTACTTTAGGTAACCTTCCTTAGAAATACGGGGTAATATCCTAGTAACGGGAGGCCTAGACTAAGCTTATACTTAGTAGATATATATCTTCCTAGCTATCCCCTATTATTCTTTTAAGTTCTTTAGAGATTAGTTCTACTATTATAATAGGCCTACTACCTAATCTATTAATAGACTTATACCTATTATTAAACCCTATAATATAACTCTACGTCTTTTATTACCTAATACGCTACTATAGAGCTAGCAGGTATAGGCCTTATAGTTCTAATCTCTCTCCCTTTTTAAAGGAAAAGGCCTAGAGTTATTATTATATTAGGTTTACCCTATAATAATTAATAGGCGAAAAGTAATAACTAAGTAGAACTACTATTATATAAAATATTACCGGAACGCTATTATAATACCTTAGTAAAAGGAGGACTCTTTACTCCTTCTACTCTAGATAAGCTAGAATAGCTACTAGAGGAGGCCTAGAATAAAAATTATTATCTTAAATAATAAAGTTAATTAGCTGTATTACTAGCCTATAATAAAGTACTTTATAATCCTTAAGTTAGTATTAACCTAGGAGTTTAAAATACTACTATCTTAGTGCCGTCTTAATATACTTATATATATATACTTTACCCTAAAAGGATAAGACCTTATAAAGGATCCTCTAAAGGGGAGTACTTATATTAGTTTTATAAAGTTAATATTAAATTTATTATAAGTCTAGAGTATTTTACTATAAATAAGTCCTATATAGCCTATTATATAGACTCCTTAAAAGGGGACCTTAAAGCTTAATAGTATACCTATTTTAGGAGTTATAATCTCGCCGACGTTATATTTAAATTCTTTAAGAGGTTTCTACTTAATTTAATTATAGATCTAGCGAGCCGCTATCTCCTTACTTATAAGAAGTAGGAGTAGGTACGCTAATATAATAATTAAAAGGTCTTAAATTTTAAGGCCTATTTAAAGGAGTTAGAGTCTTATTTACTACCTTTTAATAAGGAGTATAAGGCTTATATTTTCCTTATAAAGCTTTATAATAAGTTAAAGAATAAAATTCTTAGTACTAGTAATATTACTAAGTAATACAAGGAAATATTTACTTAGGCTATTATACTAGAGAATACTTTAGAATATAATTATTATATAAGCGGCTTAGGTTCTTAAGGAAAATCTTAAGGTAGGTCCTAGCTAAAATTAAAAGGTAGTAATAAGTCCTTAAAAGACTAGGTTATAAAGCCTAAGGGTTCTAATAGTAGTAGTAATAAGTAGTCGCGCTTTAAGGATAATACCTTAAAAAGGAAGGTTAGGCCTAATATTAGGATAGATTCTATAATCTATTTTTATTATAATAAAGAAGGCTATATTAGATTAAATTATACTAATCTTAATAAGCCTTAGGCTTATTTTAGTATTATTATAGTATTAATAAAAAAAGAACTAGCCCCTTAACCACCTTAGAAGAGGGGTAAGAAGATTAATTAATAGAGGTAATATTATTAATTCTTATAAAGGGTTAAGTAGAGCTATAAGGTAACTAGTATTAAGTTATAACGCTTTTAGACTCTAGGTTATACCTAAATTTAATTTTATAAAAGTTTATAATCTAATAGGATTTAAAGCCTTATAAAGCTATCTTATTATAAGTATAAGTACTTAGTAGAAGTAGTATATATATCTATAAAGCCTACTAGTTATATTACTAGTTAGTAGATAGCTAGGGCTATAAAAAGGAGTATACTACTCTTTTTTATATAGTAGACTAAAAGGGCCCTAATATTATTTTAAGTATACTAGGATTAAAATAATAGCGTATACTATTAGATCTAGAGGCGGATTACTAGCGCTTTAAAGTTAATTCTAGTATATTATAAGTTAATAAGCCCTAAGCATTCACTTAAAATATTAGGAAAGAGTTAAATATATTTACTATTATATACACCGGTATAATATCTAGTAAATAAGAAGTCCCCTAACTCCCTAGGGAATTAGAGGCCTTTACTAATATCTTTTCTAGTAAGAAAGCGGGTACCTTACCTATTTTTAAGGAGGGTAACTACATTATAGATTTTATAGAAGGTAAAGAACCGCCTTATAAGCTACTTTATAATTTATCTTAAACTAAGCTAGCGGAGCTACGGTACTACCTTAAGGATTTACTTTAAAAGGGGATTATTTACTACTCTATCTTATTAGCTAGAGCACCTATTCTCTTTATATTAAAGAAGGATAGTAGGCTATATTTATACGTAGATTATAGGGGGTTAAATATTATAACTCTAAAGAATAGATACCTATTACCTCTTATTACTAAGATATTAGACTACTTGTATAATTCTAAGGTTTTTATAAAGTTAGACTTAAAGGATACCTATTATTAGATCTATATTAAGGAAGGCGATAAATAGAAAACTACTTTTTAAACTTATTATAACTACTTTAAATATTTAGTTATACCTTTTAAGCTTACTAATATATTAGCTATATTTTAAGCTTATATTAATAGGGCCTTAATTAATCTAGTTAATATAACTTATATAGTATACCTAGATAATATCCTTATTTATAACTTTAACCTAGCAGATTATTAGTAATATATTTAGTAAATACTAGAATAGTTATATTAGTTTTCCTTATATACTAATCTAAAAAAGTATTAATTTAGTATTAAAAGGGTTAAATTTTTAGGGTTTATTATCTTAACTAATAGTATTAAGATAGATCTAGAGCGTATAGTAATAATTAGGGACTAGCTTAAGCCTAAGACCTATTAGGATATATAAGTCTTTTTAGGCTTTATAAATTTTTATTATTAATTTATTTATAGCTACTCTTATATAGCTAAGCTACTTACTAGCCTACTTAAGGGTAGTAAAGATAGTAAGAAAACGGGTCCTTTAAATTAGACTATTACTACTAATAGAGTATTCTAATTACTATAGGATACCTTTATATTAGCGCTATTTCTATACTACTATAACCTTATAAAGGCCTTAAAGATAGAAACGGACGCCTTAAATTTTATTATAAGTACTATCCTATCTTAATAGGATAAAGATAGTAACTAGTAACCCATTATATTCTAGTCTTAGAAGATAACTAGGCTAGAATAAAATTATAAAACCTATAATTAGGAGCTACTTACTATTATAGTAGTAATAAAATAGTAGTAATACTACTTAGAAGGAAGTGCTTTTATAATTAAGGTATAAACTAATTATAATAACCTAAAAGGCTTTATAAAGTAAAAGGAATTAAACTCTAGGTAAGCTAGATAGGCGCTTAAGCTTACTACCTATAACTTTAAGATATTTTATTACTTAAGGAAGTTAAACCCTACTAACGCGCCGTCTTACTAACCTAATTATAAGGGAAAATTACCCTTAAATATAAAGCTCTTACTAATATTATAAAATAAGCTTACCTTATAAAAGAATAATAGTTCTAAAGAGATATAAGCTATTATTATAGTTATAATACCTATATTTAGAATTATAGGTATTTAGGTTATTATCCCTAGAAAGGATATTATAGATATTCTAGACTTAGCTTATAAAGATACTTAAAGGCTTATAAAGACCTTAATTATTAACTTATAAAAGTATAATAACTAGGTAAAGTCCTTCTTAGAAGCGCCTATTATATAATATTATTATAGATATTTTAAGGCCTAGAGTTTAGACTCTAATAGGCTATTAACTTATAAAGGTTATCCCTATATTTTAAAGGATAAAGCCCTATATAGTAAACTAATTAGTTACTATTATAATAATCTATTATTAGGATATTTTAGCGCTAAAAAGATATATAATCTTCTTATATATAAATACTATTAAAATAGTAGTATAAAATAGGTTACTAAGTATTATTAAACTTATAATATCTATTAAAGAACTAAGTTACTATGCTATTATACTTATAATAAATTAAGTTTATTACCTATTACTACTTAACTATAGAAAGAAATATCTATAGACTTTATTATAGGGTTACCCCTAAGTAAGGCTAAGGGAATTATTTATAATTCTATCCTTATAGTTATTAATTATTTTATAAAAATAGTTAGGTATATACCTACTATAATAATAATTAATACTACTAAGTTAGTAGATATATTTTATAATAAAATTATTTACCGTTATAATATACTTAATAGTATTATAAGTAATAGGGGTTCTATCTTTATAAGTACCTTTTAGTTAGTAGTCTATTTTTACTCTAAGATAAAACGCTACCTAAGTATAGCCTTTTACCTATAAATTAATAGGTAGACTAAGCGTTAGAATTAGGTATTAGAATACTACTTATATATATTTACTAATAATAAGTAAACTAATTAAGCTAAGTAACTACTTATAGCTAAATTTATATATATAAATAGTATTTATTCCTCTATTAGAATAATACCGTTTTTTCTAATATATAGTTATTACCTAGAAGTTTATTAGGAACTTAAGGATAAGTCCCTAGAAGGGAGAATACCCGCTGTAAATAATAGAGTTAGAATATTATAGGTAGTAAGGGATAAAGCTATAAAACGCCTTTAGGCTACCTAAGCGTCTTAAGTAAAGTACTATAATTAGAATTATAAGTTATAGATATATAACGTCGGCGATTTAGTAATATTAGTTATAAAGAACTTAAAGTAATAATACTTAAGTAAGAAGTTAGCCTATAAGTATATAGGACTATTCTAGGTTATTAATAAGGTTAGTTTATAGGCGTATTATCTACTATTACTACTATTATATAGGATCTATAATACGTTCTATATATTACTAATTAAACCTTATTATTAAAGAGACTACTCTCCTATAGTAGATATCTTTATATAAGTACTTAAACTTATTAATAATAAGGAATAATAGGAGGTAGAAGAAATTATTAGTAAGGTTAATAATAAATAAGGTATCTAGTATAAAGTTAAGTAGACCGGTTAGGGTAGTAAATATAACTAATAAGTACTAGATAAAGACCTTAATAGGTCTTATAAATTAATAAGAGCCTATAATACGTTAGCGTAATTAAAGTATAAATAAAATATTAAATATATTCCTATATTAAATAAGTAGTAATAATATAATAAGTTATAATATAAGTTAAGACTATTATCTTTATATATATTATATAATAATTAATCTCCTATATATAAGTATACTTATAAGTATAATAATATAGTTTAAAAATATTCTTTATTAATATTATTTAAGGAGTTAAGCCGTTAATAATATATTATATTAAAAGAATACTTTTAATCTTAGTATAATCTAATAAGGATACTAGGGATATATTAATAAAAGATAAGCCTAGGTATCTTATACCTAATAAATAACTTAGGTAAATAAGATATATAAATAACTTATCTATACTAAAGTATAGTTATAAATTAACCTTTAATTATTAAACCCTTTAAAGTCTAAAGGCTTTATAGGGTTAGGATTATCTAGCATATTTTTATACTACTAAATACTATTAAGTTTAATCTAGAGGAGTTCTACCTAACTCTCTAACTTATTATTTTATATATTTAATATATTAATTAAAGCCTATAAGTTAGTAATAATATTAGGCACTAACCTAACTATTATAACTATCTACTTATAAGCTTTCTACTATTAGGTTATCTTCTTATTAACCTTCTTTCTCTTTACTAAATATATGTCTACCTAGCTAGCCCTAGTAATAGCGCGTATAGATTTCCTTACCTTCCTTTAAAAGGGAGCTAAAATCTATTATAATAAGTATTTATACTATTATAAAGCTAAAGGGTTAATATACTTACCTCTATATAATAATTAATACTATAATAACTATTAGTATACTAATAATAAGGGGGAGTATTACCTTATTTATAATTATCTAAACCCTTTATAAAATAAGTCTTATAGGGAAGAGATATATTATATAAGTTAGCGAGCCGTTATATAGTATATATAAGTAAATATACTTAAAATAAGTTAATATCTATATATAATATTAATATATTAATAAATATAATATAATATTAATAAGATATTATAAGTACTTATAAGAGAAATATTATATATAATATATAATAAGAATACTATATATATTAGTAAATATATTTTATAATATTATTAAGCTAAAGTAATAACTTATAAGAGAGGTTAAAGGAGTTATAAGAAGTTTTAAATATTAGGATAAGAACTTTATTAATATCCTACGGCGCTATCTTAATATAGTTTCCTTTAAAGCTATTTAAATTATAATAATAATAATAAAGGTTCTATTGAATTTTATAACTAATATATTAGAGTAACGCGTTATTTATTATATCTTATATCTATAAATATTTAGTCTATTATTAATAATAAAGTATACGCGCTTACTAGTTAATATCACCTTTTTATTTCTATATTATTACTAATATATATTACTAACGCTTATACCTAATAAGTTATTCCCTATTAGTATATAGTAATACTAATTATATAAAAATATTATATACCTTAACACTTAAAGTTAATAAGCTAAGTCTCTAACTATATATTAAAGGTATTTAGAATAATTCTAAATTATATTATATATTATCTTAATATAATTAAAAGATATAAATAGTTTAGAAGTAAATATATACTATCTAAATAATTTATTAATATACTTTATTACTAACTACTATATAATATTATTACTACCTTATAAAAGGTTTTAGTACGCGCGCTTAGCCTAGCTAATACTAATACTATATTAATAGTAGTATATTAAATAACTCTTTTCCCTTATTTTTCCTATATAGTTTTAAGGTTTTTTAATAAGTATTCTAGTTAATTTTATTAGCCCTAGGGACTAGGGCCTAGGAGGGAAGGTACTTATTAGGCTTAAGTATATATACGCCTTACGCGCTACCTTATAACCTACTTTAAGTAACCTTCCTTAGAAATATAGGGTAATATCCTAGTAACGGGAGGCCTAGACTAAGCCTATACTTAGTAGATATATATCTTCCTAGCTATCCCCTATTATTCTTCTAAGTTCCTTAGAGATTAGTTCTACTATTATAATAGGCCTACTACCTAATCTATTAGTAGACTTATACCTATTATTAAACCCTGTAACGTAACTCTATATCTTTTATTACCTAATACGCCGTTATGAAGCTAGCGGGTATAGGCCTTATATAGTAGCTTACCTTAAGCCGGCTACTATCCCTACTAATAACTTATACTACTAACGCCGGCTAGTAGTACTAACTATTATTAATAATTATAAGGAGTAGGAAATTAATAGGCTTATTTATGGAAGAAGGGTATATTATAGTTATAGATAGTTAATATAATATTTAGTTAGGTAGAAGAATAGTAGACTTAAAGAAGACTACTAGATATTAGAGAGGGTATTACTAAGGAATACTACTAAAATTATTAAGGATTTTAATAATATATATAGTAAGGAATCAGCGATTATTTAATAATAGCTATCGGGACGATAGCTTTATTTATATGCCGGTATTTATTATAGTCGCTACCTTTACTACCTTTACTTCCTTTACGGAAGGCTTCCGCGGGGTAGCTATACTAGGCCTAGCGCTTTAGCTTATAGGCAGGATTCCTGCACTTAGAGAATACATCCTTTTACTACTTCTTGACTACGACTGTACTAGAGGTCCCTACTACTAAAGTATCCGAATTATTTTACTCACCGCGTACCTACTAGTAATGACGACTTATAATAAATATCTAAGTAGGCTAAAAGATACGTAATCATCTAATGCTTTGAAAATTATAGAAATCCGCCCACGTATGTGGAAGATATGACTGATTTAATAAGTACGTCAACCCAAGTTTTTGCTGTAACTCGTGGGGTCGGGTCGGGGTCTTACAGCACGCCAATGACATTGAAATCGCACACGCTAATTTGTCCCGCGAACGCTTGGCATTGAACACCAATCTACACCGCAATCATATTTGATATCTAGTATCTTCTACAACTGATGTTTCTAAGGGGGGCACAATAAAGCCGCCGACTTTGGTCAATGATGGAAATCAGAATGTACACGCAACATCGTATTTTTCAGTCTAGATAACTTTAACCTTACTTGATGATGCGTTGACTATGAGTGCCACTCCTCGGACTCTTTGACATGTGTAGCGTAAGACACTGGAGTGCTGGGGTCTGGTGATTTGGTGATCTTGATTTGAGACAATATCTGAGAAACTGTCGTATATCTCTAGAGATTTTGAAGAATCTAACCTGCACGCTATTTACTCCGTAGAACTAGGATTTTCAGGACGAGGAGGAACTGAACAATTGTTACTCACATTATCTACCACCATTTTGACTTCAAAAGGCGAGACTAGAAAGAACAGAATTGATACTATAGTGTAGACTCTCTCGCATGTTCTGTTCCCGAAAGCATCTCCATTTCTACTCCACACGCAGCCATCCCTTCTATGGCTCGCCTCGAAGGTAGCCCAAAGACCAATACTTCAGCGCCTTCCACGTCGGCGTTGATTATATGCCGCAACAAGCATTGGAGATGTGAATACCCGAATGTGGTGTCTTTAAGCAGAGCTCATATATTAGACAGATATCTCAAGCTTTCACGGTCCCTGGCTACAATTGCCTCCTGAAGTACTCGAGTCGCTTGCCTACAGCAACTATGATTCCCCTCGTCCTCGTCCAATTGATCCTGCCGTCTTCTTTGATCTGGTCAATGTCCGACGCCTGGTCGAAGAGGCGACTGATCTCGCCGTGCGCGCCGCTAATGGTACAACGTCCTCCGCTTTGAGTAACTCTTTGAATGCTGGAAATGGTATACTCGGGGGAGGAGGTGCAGCGACCTTGGGTCTAGGCATATGCAGTGGTGGACCGAATGCAAAATTGAGCAGGGAAAGGAAACATAGGATGCGGGAGCAGGCAACCCAGAAGCTGTCTCACGCATATCAGCTGGACGAAATCGCAGCCAGCGTCGCCACCATGCAGGGCGCTTCATCTCTTGAGGAGGTCGCAAAATTGGTCTTGCAGCGCAATGCGGACAGTACGGACGCGAAGTACGTCCATTTTTTCCACGAGAAGATCCCATCAAGGATGCTGGCGCAGTGCACTACTTTGGACACATTGGATCAGGTAATCCAAGACCGCCCTACCGAGGGCGCACTTTTACGAACAAGAGCCGTTACAAAGATTTTCAAAGATGAGTTTGCAGGTGCTGCGCATGATTTGACAGAGGCTTTGGCCGTCTGCCGCTACACTATGGGTCAACACAAGACAGGGAGAGGGCAGCTTGAGCTTGCGAATGCTTTAGGGGGCGCGGAAAGGAGAAATGGTGGTGCACGGGATTTTAAGTACGAAATGAAGGTTGATGAAGCAGATAAGCCCAGCAGTCTGGAGACACAGCTCCTTTTCCATCGTGCTGGAGTATACCTTGCGCTTGCTTGCCAGAACATCCATGCGGCTCTCGATAATCTGGAGACAGCACAGGGAAAGGAGACAAGAATAGACGCCGCAAACGTATTGAAAGCGTCACAGCCACCTGGCGAGCAAAACGTCGCTCAAAAAGCAGCTTTCGGGCGTCGATTAGAAGCGCGCAGAATGGTAAAAGCCAATGCCAAGCGGGCTTTGCGTGATTACTTGGGCTTCTTGTCTCATTTCGATTATACCCCAGGACTCTCCGCTGAGATCACCGAGGAATTCTTCCGAAGGGTCGACGCTGTAGCAGGGGGACTAGCCAAAGTCAAGGGGCCACCGCTCAAGAATAGGCTTCTTGAAATGTCTGGCAATTCCAGCTTGAGCAACGGCCACCTTGCTGATGCCCTCGTTCCCCACAAGCACAATGAAATACATCATCATGCTCATGATGGCGTCTCAAACAATAATCCTTACACCGGACTTCCGTCCCCAGCAATCCATCACGTCTCTGCACTATTCGCCTCATCACCGCCTGAGCATCTACCACCTTATCCAGCGACATCGCAAGCTCTCGTGCCGTGCAAACATATACCACACGGGAACAATTCCGCTGAGTTGACGAAACACCTCTTAGCACAGTCTGAGCAGCACGAAGCCGTGACCTACCACCCGCTCTTTACTGACGCTCTACACTCACTGTTACTTTGCCACTCACTTGTTCAAACGTCTCCAAAGGAGCATCTTAGACATGCACATATGGTCGCAAGGCTGGCTCGCGTTTGTGACGGTTATCCGATTTTCCTTGCTGCCCGTTCCCCAAGCCGCGCAGATTGGATCGAGGTAGTGCGCCGTGCCAATAACTGGATCGGACTCCAGCAATCCTGGGAAAGTCTTTGCGCACCTGCTCCACTACCCGGTCACGCAGAATCAGCCAAGAAAGAAGAATCTGAAGAGCAAGCAAAGGAGCGTCGTAGACAAGAGGCCATCCTAGAAGCGTTGGCTGATGAGCGTGTCCATGATGAGGCGAGCTTCCAGGCGGCGGTAGCTGCAAGGGAGCGTCGGGCAGAGGAGCAAAGAAGAGAGGAGCTAGGGCAAGATGGCAACAGTCCGAAGAGATGGGCGCAAGAGGATGGGAAGGAGTATCCCATCAGCACGGAGAGGGCGGAAGCTATTGCAAGATGGGTACGGGAAGCTCCGCAAGCAATCGCTGGTACTGGAAAGACGAGGCGAGGACCCAAAAGAGGCAAAGGTCACAAAGAAAGTGAACCTAATCTGTCACCGTTGGACTCAAGCCTTGAGCTCCCGGCCTCACATAGCGAGACGATCAAGGACAGCGGCAAGGCGGCCGTAGAGCTGGATGCCTAGACTTGGGAGAGCAGGAAATCTTTTGGCAGTGCAAACTGGTATAGCTTCGGAATGGAATACCGTCTGATGGGCCAGAGATCAGGATATGGCAAGTTCTTGAAATATAGAGTAGAATGAAAGACTTTACATAGGGGGTCCCGAATTTTTACGCTGTCCCAAACTTCGAGGTGAGAAAGGTAACCATCGCAGAGGTCGACAGATTTCCCTACCTACTATCCAACATGCCCAAATTGCTATGCGCTCTAACGCTTCATTTTGTTCGTTGACCCTTTGACATACATACCAATGGCCAGGTATCTATGTCCGATATCGTTTTTCTTGAATGCCAACCATGCGCAGGTTTCTTAGGAAACATACGGATCTCGACTAGCACCCAAATTCCTACTCCAGCTGTCGTAGATGTCTTTCAATGTGTGCCTCGCTTCACTATATTGGGCTTTGAACTCGCTCAATGATTCTGCATACCCATACTTTAGTTCGAGATATTCAAGGGTTCGTTCCAATTGGTTTAGACACCTGTGTGCCTTGTTCACCATCTCACCAGTTGTGCGAGCTGGAATTATTGATGGTCCGGATGGTGGGAATGAGTCGTGCGGGGCTCTTGGTACGATGCCGCCAAATAGTAGAGTGATATTATCGAGAAGCGTGGAGATAAGGCGCTGTGCAATGAACGAGGCTCGAAGCTTGTCATGGTATGTGAGGAATACGAAACGCTCTTGGTCCCCACTAATTTGAACCATCGATTCTGCATATTCCGCAGCATACTCGAAGATCAGGAACTTCCCGTAGTCACACAATTCGCCCACAAAACCAGGTGGTGACAAAATCAGTATACTACTGTAAAGGACATCCGACCAAAATATTCTCTGGTGTGGCTCCTGCATATGATCTGGCAGATCCTCGATCCATTGATGCATATCCGAGAGGGCCCTAGACATGAGCGGCCAGGTGTCTACCAAGGCAGAACGATATGACTGAAAAAGCCTTTGATACGACACCGACTGGATTTGACGAAGGCGCTCCACTTGCACGGCGACATCAAGATCATGCAGGAAGAGCGGCTTGTGGCTGTTCGGCCGGACCGAACGGATTGAGGAAGTGACACTGGCGGAGTTATCCGTGAAGGAGAAACCTCGACGGTAGACCATACTAACTGATCTACAGCAAACCTCGATTCAGCAACTGACGGCAGAATATCACAGAGGAGGGGCGTTGACCTGTCCAGTGAATAGATACTTGCGTATAAGCGCCTGCTTATCTCGTGATCAGTTCCCTTTAGTGGTACATCCGCGGGAGGATCTTGGTGCAATCCAATATCAACCATGGCACGAGAAGCAAGCCCAATCAGGTTCCAACTTTTGAGATGATGTGGATCAAACATTGAGTAGATAACCATCAGCAGTATTGCCTGGATCCCTGCGAGGGAGCCAGGATGCACAACGTCTTCGATATGCTCGAACGCTCCAGCGGCGTGACGGACAGCATTCTGGTACTGCGTGTCCCCTCGTCTCCGCGACCACGAAGCAAGCGTAATTGCGAGCACCATTCGCGTGATCCAATGATCCATAGGGCTCGCAGCGCATCGTTCGTCTCTTTCATAGACAGCAGCAACAGCCGCAAAAAGCTTAGTTTCTGATAAGAAAGGGTATAGTATGTGAATGCAGTCGAGATAGTGTTGAATCAATGGAGTGATGGCCTGTCTTTGAGGAAGTAGGTTGGCCGCAAAGCTAGGCATAGGCTCATGCGAAGACGTTGAAAGTACAAGCCTAGCAAAGGTCATTTGCCGAGTGAAGCCGTGAAAGTCTCTTGCAGTTGCATGGAGCGATCTAGGAGTAAATGAATTGGTAAGAGCGGTAGACGTGGACATCCAACATTGTTCATGTGGACTCACAAGAAGCCGAAATCGGAGACCAAATCATTGACATCCTGGGCATCTCTTCGTCGTACTTTACCTCCACCTTGAGAGACTGAAGAGGATGGGAAAGGCTGGGCAGGGACGAGATCAGGCGCATTCATCGTCGGTCTTTGGGCCTTTCTTTCAGCGATCTGGTTATGCAGCTTCTCGACTCGGTTCTCTAAGGAGGCAACATAACTACGTTCCTTGCCTCGGGCGAATTGATCATTGGCACTCGAACACTCGGTGCCCCTGCCAGTCCTTTCACAAGCCGTGCAGGTCGGCAACTTCCCATCACATTTCACCTTTGCGGTACGACACCTCTGGCAAGCTGATACTGGCCGACTTACTCGCAACAAGGGGGTCTCTGATCTCTGGGCTTTCGCCATTGTATGTCACGGCAACAAGGAAGGAATTGGCGGATATTCAACAGCAGAAGATGCGAGTCGCAGGTGAATGCGGTGAGCATGACAGGTCGACGGCAGGCCTACGTTGAATATGAGAGGAGGGCCTAGAACTGCCTAATGGAAAGGACTTCGAGGCTCAGCCTTGCAGATTATAAGGAAACAGCAACAAAGGAGATTGGCCTGCTGATCGGCCTAGATGCATATCTCAACTTGGCGACCTGGCTTGCCTCGAGGTATCACTACCAGAACGGCACGCCCACCATCAGCTCCCAAAAAGACCTGGACTGCTTCCCCAATGGCCAGTGCTATAACAACAACCTTCCTCATGTATCGGACGGTTGGAGCAATGTCGCAGATCCAGCCCAGTGATACTGTATTGGGGACTAACAGAAGTGGCAAATGGAGTGTCGTGGGTGTGTAGTGTACCTGCCTGACCTATCATATTTGCCGACCCGCCTTATCTGCCCTGTAGGATCCAGCCTTATAGGGACTTAGGACTAAGGTACTTAGATAGTTCTAGCACCGATGGATGATCCCGCCGCTTGGCCCGCATCCTTTACCGCTTTCCTCCTGCTTCCCGCTGATCTCTAGGCTTCCTGGCACATGTCGGTGAGGCGCCGATGCCTCCTCTGTGGTAGACCTACCTGTCAATCCTTGGTCGTTACAACCCTTAAAACAGTCCTCCGTAGCATCCTGACATCCTACCATTCCCTTCGAGCGCAAGACCTATTCTACCCGGCTGACACCAGTGGCATTCCCAATTATGTTCGTGTGTCCACACGTTGACGTCCGTCCATCCAGGCACTTGAAGGCAGAGGTCCGCGCATCTGCTCAGTGGGGCCTCATGCAAATCTTCCATGACTCACCTTATCAGCCCACTTTCACGACTAGGCGCTCACGCTATATAATCGCTTTAGGCCATTCAGACAGCTAGCTGCGCCTTCTCAGAAGATTTCGATATCAACTTGGACATACCAGACCCTTCGTCTTGTCACTACTTCGGTCGTTCAAGTGGACGTTCACCGTACCGGTGCGCGCAGAGGGCTCTGGCTCGCCTCCATATGGAGGTACCCAAGGAGAGCCCCCAGACTGCTGCAGGTCCGCCTCGACACCAATCGACACACGACGTTGCTAAACATGGCAATGGTGACGCTGATGGTTCAAGGGTAGCCCATACGCTCACAGCATGTTGCCGATGTAGGAGCCGAAAGACCCGATGTGATCCTGCTTTGCCTCGATGCGGGCCTTGTGAAAGGACCAATGCACCCTGCGACTATTTTGACGCTGTAGGCCTTCCTGACCCCCTGGTCGTACCACCTGAAATACTGAAGTTGCTCAAAGGCCAAGGGCAAGAGCATCTCGCGAAGCTACGTCGTCCACTTACAACACAAAGTGCAAGAGCTGGAAGCGGAATTGGGTGCACTCTCACAGGAGGAATACGAAACCCCGGACGCCGATATCATGGCACGAAGTGCAGGATACGTCAGGTTCAATGAGACCGATGAAGGGAGATATTTAGGACCTTCGAGTGGAATTGCCGTAAGAATGCCTATGCAGTATCAGTCCAGTTCGAGTCCCTGACAGAGATCATGCGCCAGATAACTCGATTGGTCATGGAGCTAGCCAAGCAGAATACTGATTCCAAGACCATCAAGGAGATCGTTCCGGACGTCGAAGCGCGCCAGATAAAAGCTCGTTTCGCGCAAGAGGAAGGAAAGCCGAGCAGCAAAGTGTACCCCATGATCAGTAATGTCGCGGCGCCCGACCTACCTGGCCGCGATCTGACGAACAGTCTCGTGGATCACTTCAACCGCAAAGCCCAGAACTTGTGGCCAACGCTCCATGAACCGTCGTTCCGAGACGTCGTCGACGATGTATACAACGGATCGGCAAGTCCATACAAGAATTTTACAATGCGAATGGTTATTGCCATAAGCATGCAGAAACTCAAAACAGACTGGGCTGGTCTGGCGGACTCTTACTATCTTGCCGCTTTGCAGTATCTTGAGGACGCTGTCAGGCCGATGGACTTGAGCACCCTGCAATGCTTCGCCTTGATAGCCCAGTACTCGCTGGTCACCCCAACGAGAACAGCCGCTTACTGGGTGGTAGGATTGGCGGCTAGATTGAGTCAAGAGCTGGGGATAACCGAGGAAGCTACCATTGTCCCACCCGACAATCCCCGAGCCAATGCCATTGATGTTGATATGCGAAGACGCCTGTTCTGGGTAATCACGTCAATGGAATTTGGTCTAGCCCATAGCCTTGGCCGTCCTAGCGCTTTCGGTACGACTTATGATCACATCGATGTTGGGTTTTTTGAGGCAGTAGACGATTGTTATATAAATCCAGATGGCGTCAGGCCTGGAAGCCCTACTTCCATGAAAAAACGGATTGCCATCCACTTCTTCAAGATGAGGCTCCTACAAGCAGAGATCAGACGCGAGCTTTATCTAAGGAAAAGGCCAGAACCCAACAGCGATCAGGATCCCTGGTTTCATAAAATGATCACAAAACTTAGAGAGTGGCGTGATTCAGCTCCGAGGGATGATGAAGGCACTGGGTTGAGTGATGTATGGTATGTAAATAATCGCTCCGACATACTATATGGCAAGATTGTAAAGGCAAACGCTGCTATCCTTCATGCTGATTCAGCTTGTCCTTAAGTGCATCTAAATCGATTGTTCACTAACACCCACTTCCGTACTCTAGGTTTCAAGGTAGATTGAACACTATGATCGTTTTCCTCTATCGTCCGTCGCCGCAGGTGCCCAAGCCGACAGCAGAAGCTGCTAGAGAGTGTGTCGAGGCGTCCATTTTCAACGTACGCATGCAAAGGGATCAGATCGTCCATTCCATCGTTGATCTCACCTGGGTATTCACACAATCGCTTTTCATGGCACTCAACGCTATTTTGTGGGCGCTATCGTATCCGGAGATCAGGAAGGAGTATTCGAAGGAGGTCATTAAGGGGCACATCAATGTTGCTCAAGAGGCGATATGGTTAGCCTCGCAACGCTGGCCCGGTGTCGAGTCTGCGCTTGAGCTTTACCAGTACCTCATCGCTGCCTGTCTCAAAGCCTACGATGGCAGCAGCGAGACATCATATGTCATCGACTCGTCTTCGAGCAAGACTTCCCCAGCGTCCCTCAATGATGCTCTGACACCCCCACCAGTGCCTCGATCATCCAGCTTCTCGTCAGTTCCGCCTGTAGATCAGCTAGCACCTCGCACATCCCCTGTGAGTAAGAAGGTGTATGGCAGCACCAGTGGGGAGCCTTTGCACAAGGCTTCGTCTACTCTTTCGGATTACAGCCACTCCGATTCAAGTCTATCACAAAGCTGCCAAACCAAAGTCACCAGTCAGCTATTGCCATTTAATTACAGATTTTCTTCCGAGGAGAGTTCCTTTGATCCGTCATCGATGTTCAACGCGTTCCCGCAGGCGTATCCTGCACTTCAACCATACCCAACAACAAATGGCTATCACGGACAACATCTAGGTTCCTTAGGAGAACAGTATTCCCAGTATCTTCACGCACCTTACGTTCCCAATCAACCTTTCCGAGCCCTCAATCAGCAGGAGCAGGTGGAGCTCATGAAGACTTTCGAGAATACCCCCATAGACTGGGGTTGAAGATTGTAAAGGGTGTATTAGACACCTACAGTGTCCACACCATAAGGATGTCCCATAATACGCGTAGAAATAAGCAGAAAGGGAGGGCAATCGGTGGAAATCTGTTGGAAACAAATGATGCGTGAAGGTCGTGCTTGTCAGACAAATTTCATATGGGTAACAAGAACGATAAGAAACCTTCTCCTTCAGTGGCAGAGCAAAAGAATAGATCGTGGCGCCGAATTAGCCAGGGCCGGAAATACTCACATTTCGTCAAAATATCAAAGGAACGAGTCATGAAAAGACCCCGGAAATAAACCATGATATCATATGATACCGAAATCCTGCAACGGACGAATGTACAATATGCATGGAGCAACTGAGCCTCGGCCTTCGAGAAGATTGGACTTGTTGCAATCTTTCGGCGTGGAAATATTTTGCGCATGCAGAAACGTATGTCTGCAGTGTGGGACACTGAGGGCGATGTAATCTGGCTCAGACTTGCCTTTACAACTTCATCATCGTCTTGTGATTTTACGCACGACTGCCTTTTCAATGAGTGACCTGGTTACACAGGCTGAAATTGCCTCGAAACACACGGTCACTGCAGCGACAGGGTATGTGCAATACATCAAGACGATTCAGCAGTATCTGAAGGTATCATCACTGCCAATTGGTGGCCAACGCTGCCAAGAAGCAAGAAGGATGTCCTAAGACAAGGGTTGAGTCCCTTTCGTCTTACCGGCCTCCATCTTCGCCGTTCGTGCTCCAAATTGGATGGCCCTTTTCTTCTCAGCTGCAGCACCTTGCAAACCTAGCCTCCACGCTAGTAATCGCAATAACTTCTTGCCCGGCTCAAGTGGTAGAGAAGAATTGCCCTGATCGGCATCATGATGTCCGAACCCAGACTTCTCCCATACTGGAATACTCAATGCCCAGCTCACCAGATCCTCATCGAGATAAGGGTACCGAACTTCTTTGCCCCAGTGTGAAATCACTCGATCATCACGGCCAAGGTTGCGTTTGCCAAGTCTGTCAAAGTCGAGCTGAAGCTCGTCTGTCAGGCCTGCATAGCCTCGGCGCCTGAATGCAGTGGCATGACGGGTGTAGCCACCAAACAGTTCATCTGCGCCGAGGCCTGAGAGCAGGATCCGAGCTGGCGTGTTGTATGCCATTGATAGGCTAGTACCAAGGTCTGTAGTAGCGCCGCTGCCACGGGCGGCAAAGAATAGCGCACATGCTATGGAGAAGTCCATCTCAGTATTATGTGGGTAGATAAGGGATATTATGTTGGACCGATTACTCTGTAGCTCCAAGTATGGAACGTCAACTGCTACGAATCGCCATCTTCTCCCTGGGCAATTACTTTGTAATTCTGCGTAGGAGGTGAGCCCAGTAATGCGATCTGGGCACAGCCCGTAGGCTGAACGTTCATGCGAAGGTCCTTTTTTGCCGGCGGCTTGAATAACTCTAGGGTTTTCAAAAGCGACGTTCAGGAGGTCGATTTCTTGCTCCTTTGGAAGAACTTCATGAGCCAGACGAGCTAAGACCGTACAATCGAGGCCTCCTGAGAACAGTACCGCAACGCGAGCTGAGTTGGGCGTGCTCGAAGGTGGCATGGGGATATTTCTGATGCGCAAATGCATCGAATATTGAAGTTTTTGTAGTAGATCGCCCACTGCTGGTGCTTCAAGCGTCAAAGGTGGTTTCGCACCGCCTTCGCTGTCATTATTGAGGACTGGGAATGGTGTTGTCTGGCATTAGTTAATGCTTTCAGAAATGTGACAAATGTGTCCAACCGTACCAGAATATACTGCAACTGTGTATCTGAATTTTCACGTAATCGTGGGATGAAAAGTATTGGTTGTATAACGTCGTTCGGAGATGGAGGCGCCGTTCGCAGGTCAAGCATGTAGACCCCATCGGCCTCAACTTCTGTCCATGCTCCAATATCTGTACTACCACAGATACTAGAAACGCTTATGTTTCCAGGAAGACCGCTTCTAATAGCAAGGGAGCGCCTACCCAGGGCATCACGCCCAAAGAAGATTCGCTGATGCGGCGCATCGTAGAAAACAAAGGCATACGGCCCTGAAATACTGGCTATGGCGCCAATGATGCACTGCATATTCTGGTCATATGAATATGCCGCGTGGTCGCAACCGGGTTCAGATGGCCGAATAGCCTTCAGAAACAGCTCAAAAACAGCTTGAGAATCGTTGCCATCAATGATCTCATCGCCATTCTTCCAAGCTTCTCCATTCCAGCATAATAACGAGCCAGAGTCCGGATCTTCTTGTGGCTGCCTCGTGATACCCTCACCACGGAGCGACAAGACAGTTGACAGGAATGTCAGGAAGTAGGATTGCTCCCTCCGGTCAGAATTTATGTCTTGGGGTGATGCACTTTCAGATTTCACAGCTCGTCTTGTCGTAAAAACGCTATCTGGACCTCTTCTTCGAAGGCATTCCCGAAGGTAATCAGAAGGATATACATGCTCATCTCGACTGCAGGAAAAATATATACCGCACATCAAGAGAACTTTTCAGACGTTGCGGAACACGGATTAATATGTCAGCCTCCAATCACAGTCGTGAATATGAAGTCATTCTTGGACCATATAAGGTCCTCGGACACTTTTGTTGAACTTGTAGAATATAGTCTCGCTACAAATCACGCTGCCAAGGAGACAGAAATCTGCCCCGGCCTTACCCTCCCTTGGGACTCGGGTGAGCGCCGCCTTAATATCGCGCGACGTGGGTGATCGTCGCGCGACTTACAGTCCTTCGAGATAATACGCTCTCGTCTCAACTACTAACTCACCTAACCCCCCACGTTTGAATATAAAGATGCGCGCTCGCCCTTATATAGCCTGGTAGGCTCTAGAAATAGCCGCTGAGATAGGGTATAAAGAGGAGTAGTCCCCCCTTCTTTCCGATCGTAACTCTTATCTTTACCCACGCTTATTCCCTACCATTTTATTTGCTCCTTAAGACTATAGGTCGGAAAGAAGTGCCGCCGGAAGAGCTATAAGAGAAAGCGATTACTAATAGCTATAAGTAAGGAGCGCACCGAGTAGAGGATAGCAAGAGAGATAGTACGACCTACGTACTAAAGACTCTTAAAGACTAGAACGGCGCTTTAAAACGCTATAAAAAGTGAGTGCTAACGTCGGCTTAATCCTTTTACGTTACCTTTACTAACCACGTTAGTAGATAGGTAGCTCTTATTAAGAAATATAAATCCGACGTAGGAGAGGCAGTATCTAATAAGTAAGCTGCCGTCGATGTCTCTTATACCGCAGGAGCCCAGAGACTTCAGGAAGGGTTACCTCCTCTTAATCTTGCTACTATTAAAGACTTCCTTTATTTTATCGCCTCTATTAGCGATAGGATTATCGACGACGAAAATAAACTCGTTACCGCGGATTTAATAAATACTTTCGCGGAGTAGTTCTTCGCTAGATTCGCTTAGGTAACCGGTAACCGTATTAAAGAAGAAGATAGACGTACAGTCTATAGTATAAGTATATTCCGCACTAAGATCTAAACTCTAAGCTGAAAGGAAGTGTACTAGTAGGTCAGGAATACTTTGACTAAAGAAGGCCTGGTCGTGAATAAAAAGAAGCCTAAGCACCTGTTTAGTAGAAAGGAACTGGTCCAGTTCACCGTTATATTTTAGACCGTCGATAACGATTATTTCATCTATCCACGTAATAAAGTTCAAATTCCCTTTATTATTACGGTCTTCTACTAGACTAGCGCGAGGATTAGTGCCTTCTTCCCTAATAAGAAGGACGATAGTAAGAAGGGTCTTTAATACCGGGTAAGTATTAGTAGGACGATTAGTAGTAAGTATCGCTAAACTTTTATAGGATATTGAACTTGTTCTAAAACGCATCCCAAGTAGTGGGTAGAAAGCGATATATCGAGTTGACTAGCGTTAGGTGAAAAATAATCGCGACCTAGAGAATACTATATATTATCCCTTTCTATCACATATTTAATCTATTTAACTGACGACGTTTTACTTTAGTAGATATAGCGTATCGACTAGTTAACACGGCACACTACTCTATAATAACACCTAATTCCTACTGGCTTTAGCTCGCGCAGACAACGCTATCTAGGGTATTAATTCTTTCGACGATCTTTAGCAGTTATAAATTCCTAACGGCGACGACGAGCTTCCTCTTCGATGGAAAGATTCTATTATAACTCTACCGATCCTTCGTAATGCCACTATATAATAGGGTATTACTAATAAGCCGCTTCTAAAGAGAACCTTCGATCGTATCCTTAAATCGGTGCTTAATCTCTTAGGATACTTTAGAAACGCAATAGTTTATACTATACGCCGTTACCTCGGTAAGAAGGTTAATAGTTAGTGGTATCGGAAAACGTCTAGAACGCGATCTTGCTAATAATAGACTATATAGCGAGGTATACCGAAGTTAAACGATCTTAATATATTAACCAGACCGATCCTCGTATCTACGGCTAAAGCTACGTGGCTAATACCTCGTCTATCTATAGGAAATCCGCTTTCTTAGATGAAGTCGCCTAGTATAACCACGTCGACTATTTCCAATCCTTTACGAAATTTCGCGAAAAGGGCCTTCCTACCAAACTACCAGCCGAAAAAGAAGATGCCATCAGACGAGATTCATAATTTCTAAAACTCGAATCCGAAGTCTAGCGGCTTAAAAAACGACGAAGCCTTACGTGCGACGTTAGAGCTACTAAAAGCAAAGCTTAGACGTATAAAGCCAGGCTGTATAAGCAAAATTTATAATAATATAAGCTTGAATAGATACGAGAGCGGAGGGATTAGAAAGTCAAGACTCGCGGCAAAGAGAGTCCTAATAACGAGAAAAGGACAGACCTTCTCGATATTCTATTACGAGTGATGCTAGAACGCGGTCGCCTTATAAAGATAATAATTTTAGATCGCGTCGTATTAGAAGAGGAGCGAAAAGAAGCTATCCAGGACCTATGCTCTCTGGCGTCCCAGGACTGCACTGTCCTATACCGGCCCGGTGAGTAGCCTGCTTAGGGTCTCTGCCCGGTAAAGGAATACGGTCTGTCTATGATCAGGTACTTATCTTTCCGACCCGGTTGCTCTACAGGAATCTAACGGCTACAGCTTATTTAGACCTCATCGAAGCACGTATATCCACCACTGTCGCTAAAGAGAGCTGGCTAAGACGCTCGAGCGCTTAGAGTCCGAATTAAAGTACTACTTCACATGCTTCGATTAGTTCGTTGAAGAAGAATAGGATCAATATTATTAAACGTATCTCGGGTCACTTACCTCTAAACGGTGCGTATCGATTACTTACTATAACTCGCTCTTCCGGCCTGCCTTTTACCCTTTCTATATGGGTGATAATTAGCTCCTAGCGTCATCTCAATAGAATTCGTGGACTAGAGAAGCTAAATTGTGGAGTCATCTTGGAACGTACTTGGGAGCCTCCTATTGGCCTTTGAAGTGTCCTCACCTATTATACAGCCTGCAGCTCTAAGATAAGACCTCGTTTCTCTACTATCTAAGCGACGTGTATAGCTTATAGATGAGCCCATATATGAGGAAATCTTGGTAAAGCGAGCGCTATTCAGAACCTCTCGTCTACTGGATTATAGACACTATATACTAGAAGCGGAGAAGGGAGCATAGCGATAAGCAGGATCTGGGGCCCTTAAAGCGAAGTAATGACCCTCTTTAGACTAACCGAAGCACTAAGCTGTCTTCACGTTAATCGTTAGATCTGAAAACTCCTAATAGGATTTAGGCCACCCCTTTACCGGGATCGTCCGCGGCCTCCTTCACTCACGTGGGTACTATTAAAGATGTACAGGATCTACTAGAGTTGATATATAGCGAATCAATGTCACCTCCCGATACGGATAAGCTACACTCGATGGACGACTTATATCTAAGCTAAAACGTCCTATATATAGAGCTACATAGCGAGCTTAGGTCGTTGAGAGATTTATTAGAGACTAAGTCTAACGAACACGGATCTCCGCTGCCTAGCTAGGACGCCCTGTTCTCTTATTATTTACGTTCCCGATCCCCGTTATACTTTTCCGTACAAGGTATCGGCGGCCACTATAACATTAATAGAGGAATATACTCGTAAATCGTAACTCCTAGCGATATTTACCTAGACACTAAAGAGGACTCTAATCCAGTAGCTTTAATTGATTAGAATACGGCCTAACCGAAAAATATCCTAGTCGTGACTAATAAACCTCGCATCACACTTCGGATCCGCTAACCTAAACCTGGGCCTAAGCCGAAGGTACGGCTACGACTTAGCCAGCTAAAGCAGGTCCTAGGCTAGAGGTCTATCCGTCAAGGGATCAAATATCGCAGAAGACAACGGACGTAAAATAATACTAGGTACGACGAGTCAATTATTTAATCCGTCGTCTTATATCTAGAGAGATTCTTAAGGCAGATTTTGCAAGATGCGTATACTAGGTGTTACTTCACTAAAGTCTCTAGAAGTGGTGGTCTCTACCCTCTATCAATGAAACCCTATCTTTCTAGTCCCAGCCTCTCGAATAATAACGTTGAATAATTTTATAAAGAATTAGTACGAAGTCCGTATAACAAATTCATTCTTCGCCTATAGAAGCGTTTTAGTTCCCGCTTATAGTTTCTATATATCTATCCCTTCTATTTATACTCGTGTTCGTTTGATTTCGTTAGCCTTCTTTAAAGGAAAGCAAGCTGTTTTCTAAGGAGTTTTATTCTCTACCGATCATTATTAGACACGCTGTAGGTACTAACTTATAGCGACGCTTTCCGATCTAAAGTCTCGGTCTCTAGAATTATTGCTTTAGGCACCTTTAATATAGTACTACCTTTTCTTCTCTTTTAAGGTCTACTCTGCAAGTAATATAGATTTTAACTTGCTAAGGCTGGCTTCTAGCTTATACAGCTTCCTATTTTATCTAACGAATATCTCGTAGTATCTAGTAGGACTCTCCCACTAATATATTATCCTCCCGTAAAAAGATTCAGGTTAAGCTTAAGTCTCTTTATGAACTTATCCATAGACTATACTATTATATTTCTAAAGTATTCTACTATACCTGTTAGGTTTTATACTTATTACTGTAATGTTTGCTTATCCACCTTAGCTGCTTGTATTATCGATATTAAGTGAACCGCTTCTTCTTTAGCTAGTTCCTTTAGTTCTATCGCCTTCATAGCCTGGTTATTTGACTCGTTCAGCTCAGCGGTTAGTTTATACTTGTCCGTCCTTAAATGTTCGATCACTGTGGTAAAGCTGATTTCGGGGCTAGAGGCATCCTATTCATTCCGTTAGGGGTGGCTAAGCGATGGAAAGTACGCATACTCTAGTCTCTAGTCTCTCTCCGAGTGGTTTCCTCTCCGCAGCGTTACTCGAGTTATATGATAGAATAGCTTCAAATAATATACTAACGCCTCGATATAATTCTCGATAAGCCCCGATAGAATGCTTGCTTAGATATTTTATAAAGAGGTGCTGTTTTTCTAGTAATACACGCCAGGTATACGGATCATCACCACTTGTAATCAGCCGTACTTCTGCCGGCTCTATTGAGATTCCAAGCTTAGCCACTTCGAGACTTTATTAGCAAGTTTTATTATCTACTAGATAGCTAGATCTTACGGATATACTCGGATAATTTCTAGCGGCACTTTATTCTATAAGCCGCACGGTTCAAGTTACTTAACCGGAGTGTAGCTATTTCGTCAGCACTTTACATACGTAGGAAGAGGCACACAGATCTTAAGTCTTAACCAAGGCAAGCGATCGAGAGAGCAGCGGAAGTTTAACTTCTAAATTCTTAGATGATATTTATATCTATTATAAAACACCTACGTCTAAGATACTTATTCCGTTCCGGCGGTTCGTCTTAGGGTAACCTTTAACACTGGCTCACCAGCTCTAGAAGTGGCACCCCCTCCGATTCTGGCACCCCCCATTTAATTCTAGCACCCCCGCCCTAAATTACACCCCCTAATAGTAATGCGAGGGTAAGCAAGGTAAGCCGAAGGATGATCCAGGGTGAGGCGCTAAAAGGGGGGTGGGAGGACACGGTTAGCTCTTAGAGTCCTAGAGCGATGGGGGCTAACACTAGTTAATTAGGTATTAGGGAGCCGAGTAATTTAAGTTCGGGGCTATACGAAGAAGGACTGTGAGCCTGCTCGATCATCTATATTACGGCCAAGTACAAATTATGCGCTTCTATAATGGTAAGCGGCTTGATAGATAAACGTCTTGGCGGCACGTGATATAATTATATAACTAAGTCCTTGGCGCCTTACTTCTCTATACAGGAGTTAGTAGATTGTTTGTAGCATCATCAATACACGTTTTAACTGCCCAGTAGGCAGATCCATTTATTAATCAGGTGCGTACGAACGTCCTTCTAAACAGTGCTTTTATAAAATATTAACAGATCCCCTTTTCTCGGCTGCTTAATCAGCCCCAGTCTTAAGCTATCCGTTAAGAGACCCTTCCTACCTAACAATTAATCTTAAAGAATCACAGATATCTTTACTAAATTAGGCATTTCTAGCAGGCATATATTACAGATAAGGAAAACCTCCTACCGAGTACCTAGTCTTTATTGTGTGTCCTAAAGCGGAGTCCTACCCTTAAGAAACTCCTAGTCACTATCGCAACTCTCCTTAATAACAAATTTTTTTGCAACCGAGTTATAGGAAATCTAATGGTAAAACTTCAAGCTATTAGCACTGTTATATGTCATTATTACATGACTAACCTTTGCTATCTATTACACTAGCTATAAGACTCTATCTAACCGAGCTTCGGTTACTAAAGGTGTTTCCAAGTATCGCTCATCGTGTATAGGGGCTTTGTCGAACCAATTCTAGGGAAAGTATCGATGGCTAAACGCCAGTCCGCGGATAAGGAAGTCTTCGGGAAGCGGCTTGGCGGGAGGCAAATTTTCTTCCCAGATAATAGTAGCGCCAATGTCTACGATAGGGGACCAGCTGTTCACGAAGTTATAAATCTCCATCTAAGGTATATCGTTAAGTACTAGGGTTTAGTACTAAGATAGACTCCACAAGAAAGCGAGAGTAATGTGTACTAGAGGTAAGACATTCGGGTCTTTGGAATATTATAAAGCAGTAGTCAGTACCACAAATGTCAGCCTGAAAGCTAGGAAGATTTTTAATTGATCGGGACTAAGCTTAGTAGATTAGACGAGGCGTTAGCCCGGTAAGGATCCATCTATTTCTATAAGCTTAAAAGCATCCCCTAGATCGGCCGATACTTCAGACGCTGATTTCTGCGACTAGGAATTAAGCTTAAGACTGGGAGCAGTCGTCCCATTTATTTAGAGGAGACTATCAAGATAAGCTTCGAAGGCCTTATAACTGATGACGGTAGTAATATTAGTCATCGTTATATATATTCCGATCCTATTAAAGTATATCCCTTATAAAATAATAAAGTCGTTGAGAAGCTCCCTTATTATGCTGAGATCGGTTCTGGTACTATAAGCTGAACCTAGGAATAGATCGCGGTGGCCCTAAAGAAAAGCCTTCTCAAAGCTAGACTTGTAGAGATCCTGTAATTTATACACCTGTATAAAGAGATCCGTAATCTTTAATTGCCTATTTAGGTAGATTTGGGAACATATAACGGATTTTTTTAGAAGAGAGAGCCGTTCCAGCTAAGTAGATGCAAGTATAGCTTGGTGGTAATAGATATATCTAATACCAGGGCGATTATCGCTGACCGTAGTATACTAAAAATATGCTATACTAATCTATACTTCAAGCGTCTCCTAATTATTCTTAAAATAAGAACGGTATATTACTAGGTGTCCTAGGCATACGTGCTATATTTCTTGAAAAGCGGGTACTATTTCCTGAAGCAGAGCCATGATTTCGTAGGCGATATTAACGAAGGTCATTATATAGTTAATTAAACGAGGGAGCCGGTGTTTAAGGACTTCGAGGAAGATATAGATTCCGTGTCGCTGAAGCCGTTCCGCTATATTATATTCAGCGGCTAATCCTATTAGCGAGGGATTACTAGATGGATATTGCGAAGCTAGGAAGAAGTTATAGTATACATGTAGTAGTTATTTATGAAGAGCCGTTAATAATTGCCATTGATCGTCACCTAGAACGACCCTACGGGCGGGATCCGATGCCTGTAAAGCTGCCAAATGCCGTTTATTGACAGTAATATACTTGGCTTCAAGCATAGTAAGCTTAGCGTAGAAGCTTTTAATATCGAGGCGAAGCTTGTCGAGGGATATAGAGTCGGTCTCTAGCTGTCGAAGCATTTAGGGTTCTTCTTCGGTATAGACTTCCGTTTTCGAGTCAGGCTTAGTCCTTATTCCTTTAGGTTGAGGCAGCTCGTAGGCAGTCGAGACCAGACCCTCTGTGCTTTCTCGAGTCCTGCCTAGCATATTAGACCAGGTTAAAGTTAGAAAAGAGTGCTTACTCACGGCACGTCTATTACTAATCTAACGAGCTCGTCCTTATAAATAAACGGGCAGCATGAATCATCGCTCTTAGAGGATATACTATGCCTTAGTGGCTCGCATATAAGGGCGTGCTGCGACGGCTCTATATCCTACCTTCCTATACGGTCTATGCTACGTGCTGAAAGAGTAGCGTGAAGGCTCCGAAATCAGGAAGCAAAGTTAGAAGGTATAGAAAGACACATGACATCTTTAATACCCTAGCCAAGTAGGCGAGAAGGTGAACGCTAAAAGGTATAACTCAGCTTCGCAGGTAAACTTCGTAGCGCGAGAAATTATACCGGTAAATACTTAACGATGGGTTGATTAGCTGGTAGAAGCTAGAAGTAGGTCGGGACCAGCCCCGACAGCGATAAGGGCTCCTGGCAGCAGCCTGACTGGTTTTAAAGTTTTAGCCTTGCTTCAGGACAGCTACTATGCTTTCTGTTACGCTTCTGCCTTAGTACTCCCTAAAGGCGTATGGCTCTTATTTCCCTTACGTCTCGCCTCTTCTGTGAAGGTTCGCCGTCGTTATATTGCGTCGGTCTTCCCCGCTTCTTCTTAAGGCGTCTTTGCTTAATTTCATACAGTCGGGTTTTTATAGTCGATCCTAGCAACGGCTTAATTATTCCCTCCAGATTTATATAAGTACTATCGCGTGTAGGATTATACTTTAGATAGTAGTAAACCACCCTATTATATCGTGAACTTTTACTATACTTTAATATAGCCGTCGGATTAATAGACTTGAATTATTTTCGGTCTAGATTAAACCACGTAAAGGTATGTTTAGCGAAATAGATAATATCCTAGGGAAGCTTTAATGAATTCACTTGCTTCGTATAGATCCGCGAGTAGGTAGCCTCCGCAAGAGAGACAAGTAATACATCTCCTTCTTTAAGGAGTTTCTAATTCGTATATAACTCTAAAAGCTCGAGATCCGGATTAATATATAATGTAAGCTCGGCCTCTAAAGGCTAGGACTCAGCCGCTACTTAGGTCTAGACTACTTAGTATTCGGCTCGTGGTTATATAATAGTCACCTGTTTATCCTGATAGGTATGTGAACTCTCCTTAGTCTCCGAAGATTAGGGCTCGGCCGCGGCTTAGGTCTGTACCACTTGTTATTCGGCTCGTAGTAGTATAATAGTATCAGCTTATCTAACAGTCACCTGTTAATTATAATGGATATGTGAATTCCCTAAGACAGCCTGGTTCGTAGCTTGACCCGCCGTCTGCCCTCCACCCTCTTAGTAGCGCCTAGTAGCGTCTTTCCTCCCTTTATATTAATCCTAGTTGGGCCTTCGCTCCGTCTCGCTATTTGTAGCTTTAGGACTCGGATTCCTATGCTCAGATTTATGAGGGCTTTCAGCGCTAAAAAAGGCGAAGAAAATGTCTTGATTAATGCTGAAATGCGTAACTTTTCTTTCCTTGGTAGTATATACTTTCGGTAGGAAGAAATGAGTCCGTGTATACTTATAAGACTACTCGAAAGGTCTACCGTAACGATTATCGATTATAACCTCTACCTTAAAATCTAGTAGCGATATATTAGTATTCCGTGTTTCTTCCTTAATTAAGTTTAAAACCTTATAAATATCCTAGATTACGTCTACCCGGTCTCGATCGGACAGCTAGTAGAACTCGGATAGGCGGACTTGACTTAGAAAAGCCTTAGCTATCTCGTAGTCCGTATCTCGTTTTCTTAATTATATAATATAATCGGAATTAAATCCCAACCAATAGGCTGTATCGGCAAAATTATACCAAGTCTACTTAGATAATACTCGGGCTTTTGGCTTTATATAGCTATGATCTCTTCGAGGTAGTAACGCTAACAGCTCCGGAAAATATCGCTAAGCGAAAAGCCAGAGCTGGCGGTAACCGTAATCTACGATCTCTTACTCGGATCCCTTCTAGTAGCACGTACCCCTATAATCTGTTTGAATAAGAATATTCCCAGCATACCTCAGACCATCGAAATTTAAAAGAAGCGATTTCCGAGTTAACATTTTACAGCCGCTAGGTAACAGCTTCCTTATAACTTTCACGCACGGTTCGAGCCATTTAGTGTCTTCGAAAAAGGTGTAAAGGGAAGGTATCATATATTTCTGGTTTAGTAGATTTAATTTTATTCTTATTCGGAGAGAAGTACTTGATATGAAAGGAAATAATATTTTCTGCTCCATACCGTCGATTAGGAAGTTATTGTCGATTCGGGAGGCCCAAGGGTTTCTTATCTATAGACGTCGTACGGTTCCGTAATTAATAAGAGATTTCAAAGTAGAAGAACCCCCTATAATTTAGTTCTAATACGACTCTACGTGAGTTAGATAATGCGTGAGTTCCTATTATCTATCAGGCTTCGATCTACAGATTATATAGTTATACTAACCTCGGGGCACTTTATATTAAGTACCCTGTGGAAGGTACTAATCTATAAGCTTGGCTAGAAACCAACATAAGGTAATAATCTATCTAAGGCCTCTATAAGACGCTTTAATTCTTTTCGAGTATATAATTACTTGAAATCTTTACGCTTTCCTTCCGAAAGGCGAGCAAGCCAGCGACCCTCTCCGAGGAGGTCCTGGTTTTTCTAACAGGCTCTGATTTGTTGATATATATCGCCATTACAGAAGTTTCTCGAATTACTATACTCTTTACGAAGGTCTCGCCGTAGAGACTAGTCAAGTTCTAGGCCGAGTATATTAGCCTTATATAAGGCCTGTCTTTATACGCTAAAATACCTACTTTCAGAGTAAAAATCAATAGTCCACCACTTATTACCAGCTAAAAGAAAGTTCTGAGTAGTAGTAATTCGATACCTACTATAGAGACATATTAGACGATAATTTTCGGGAAACGGTAGGGCTAGAGGGATATTTGAAGTGAACAGCTCCGTACTAGCAAGGTTAGCCTAGTAGAGGGAAGCTTTAAGGTCTCTATCGTCGATAAGTACTGGTATACGGTGTTCTAGATCTAGTCTAAGACATCCTTCGATATCGAAAATCTTTTCCAGGCGTGCGATATTCTTCTAGTCTAGGAAGATAGCCTGGGACGGGACGTTGATTTATTATTCGAATTATTCGAAATGCAGATATCGTAGATAGACCTTAGTACTCCCTCGAAAATGTTCTCTTCTCTCTGTAAATCTTCTATTCTCAACTTTATTATCCATCCTTTCTTATTAATTATAAGTCACGTTAGCCGGCGCTTAGTCATTTTAAAAGGTGATGCGCAGCCTATTTTTATATTCCGGTACCCCCCTTTATAAACCCCCCTTCCTACTTACTCCGCTAAAATAAAGATTTACCTTCGAATATCGAACACCGTTATCTCTCCAGATTTAGTAATCCGTTCTCCTTTCTAAGATAAGTTCATATAATTATATTAGGAGGTTTTATCTCTTAGGTAGAGATAATCTCTATATACACTATGGCCGCCGCGTAGCATATATTATCTAGGAGATAACCGACCCCGAAAGGCAGCGGCTATCGATAGCATTCTTCTTAGGTATAAAGTCTAAAGACGTAGTACTACGCCAGATATTTCCTAATAATAATATTAGGCGGGAACGCTATAACGGTATCGTTAATCTTCGGCTCGATTTATCTACTATTAGCTCCGAACTACCTCTTCTCTTCGCCGATACTGACGCGCAAGCCTCAGTCCCTCAGCGGCTAGGGACGATGACATGTTATAAGAACACCACGGTGTCTCTAGCCTAGCCATCACCGTATAGCAAGAGCGCTCTATATACTTTATATACTCGACTAGTGGCATTATTTAGTCATGTAATATATATCTTTACTAACGACTTTAGCGGACTCGATAATGTCACGGAATTCCTGACGGAATGGATCAGAGCTGGAAATCCTTCGAGCCTACTAAATTCTCTACGTCCGAGGGTTATTGTCGTGGTAAGAGAGGAAGAGGTAGCGACTTATAGTGTCCTTGCAGTGGAAGGGCTTCAGAATAAGCTCTAGAACGATCACGATGCTCGAATCAGCGCTTTCTCGTCTATATCAATCATGTATCTAGCAGGTAAACATATATTACCCCTAGCTTAACATCGACGACTAAAAGAACTTCTACTCTCCGAGATTAAGTTGTCGAGAATAGAGCGAATAGAGCAGCGAGCGCATTTTACAGCTATCCATTTCAAAGCTTTCTTCCGCTAAGCTATTAACTATATGATATCCTCTATTACAGAACCCTTCGACTTCGTATAGAAGACTCGAATGTTAAACGAAATCGGTGAAGACTATTATAGCCACCTGCACGCTTTTCTCAGCTTGGGCAAGGATTATTTTCTCTCCTACGAGAGTCTGATATCTTACCTCGCGTCGACTATATTAATAGATGCTTACCTACTAAGAATATATAGTAAGCTATCGGCTATCCTTAGATAGAAGCTCCTGACTATTATAGGATTCGATCCTAAGCTAGTATTCTAAAGCTTGTATAAGGAATATTGTTTTTCGGCCTTTCTCAACCTATTCAACTCGCCTATGTTTGCCGAGGATCTATATACACGCGTCTAGGAGTATATAGATTGTCTTTTCCTAGCTATCGACCTTGACTTTAAGACTTCGGCACAGTTCTATAGTAACCACCTCAAGTCTCTTACTATTCACTGGAACTAGCTTGGAAGCCACTATACTTGCCTCTTTTACCTCCGCCGAAAACTAGAGCACGTGTTAATATGCGAATATGCTGTTTACGATAATTACGTGATTTTATTCGGGAATCCGGTAATAGGTAAGGAGGTATACTTTGCGCTTAGCAGTTGTATCCTCTACTAGACGAAGGGTAGACTTATAGCGAGATTAAAGCCTCTAACCGCGGGTACCCGAATACTAAGTGTCGATAGGGGGGGGGTCCGTGGGGTTATACCTCTAGAGTTCCTTAGTCTTCTACAGGATCTATTAGATCCCGACCTTCCTGTGTAAGACCTATTCGAACTTGCTTTCGGGACCAGTTTAGGTAGGGAATATCAACCCCTCCTAAAATAGCAGCCGTCTAATAGTGAGACAGGTGGACTTATTATCCTTAGTCTATTTATAAAGCACTAGGACGTGAAACGTTATATCAAGACATTTAATAACCTGATTCGTAACTTCTTTAGTATCTATATAACTAAGGGAAGCGGCTTGCTTACCCGCCTACGGGACCTTTTTCGTTGTTAGCTTACCGATGGATGTTACGACGTAGGTAAATTAGAGAGCTTATTAAAAGATATCTTCGGGATTAATCGAAGGCTTTTTAACGTCAACCGATTCGGGCCTTCTAGATAGAAGGTAGCAGTCACTGCTACTACTTTATTAGATGCTTTTACGTACATTTTTTCGAATTATAATAGAAGACCCAGGGAACGGAATTGTGGTACGTATATTAGAATGCCCTATTATGCAGCATACTCATTATTATCCCAAGGATATAAACACGTTAGACCTAATAAGATTAAGAATAAGCCATTTATATAGGAAGCGTAAGTTACTCTTCATCGACTAATACGCACTTCTAATCTCAAGTAGTAGGAGAGTTACTTCAGCCGCTCTAGGGTATAGTCTCTTGAATCCAAGTAATTGATTATATCGCTAACCGTGGCGATAGTCTTTTTAAACCTATATTTATTGCCTCCTTAGGCTCTTTTCAGGACGGAGGCTTACGCTATAACAACCTAATAGATCTCGCCTTATAGGAGTGCGCCAAACTATAGCCCTCTTTAATACAGCCAGATGTTGTTTTATCGCTCGGAACTAGCACCGAGGACAACCTCAAATCCCCTAAAGCTCCAAATTTTCGTTATCTCTTGAACGACGGCTTTATACCTCGCTTATATCGATTATTCATGTCCTCGCTAGATAGTAAGCGTACTTAGAGGAACATAGCTAACCGTTTAGATGAAAGTATTAAGGCCGACTACTTCCGACTCAACGTGCCTTAGACAGGCGAAGAACCTCGTCTAGACGACGTCAAGTGTATAGATATACTAAGGAGGCTTGTATAGTTACAGCCGCAGGGGTCAAGGGACCGGACTAGGATCGCCTTAGCTCTTCTGGTAGCAAGCTTTTACTTTAAGCTTAATGAGATTCCGACCTTCTAAACGGGTTAATACCTTTACACAGGTATAATTCGTTGCCGTAACGATTTTCGGGTAGTATCGAGCTCTTTACTCCGGATTTATAACACTCAGCTGGAGCTTATAACGGATACTAAATCTCTAGGTTTATTAATATCCGACGACATTTGCGAGCAATGTCACGTGTATTACAAGACGGTGTAATTCTATATACGATATCTCGAAGACGTTATTACCCTATTCGTCAAGATCAATGGCCTTGAACGTCGTAAGATCAGCGGATTCCTACACAGTATGTCGTGGTTTTCTAGGTAGCAGTATCTGGACGCGCCTTTCGGAAGAATCGATTATGACCTCGAGTTACTAACTAAGTGCCGGGCCTATACTTCCTATTAAGATCACCGCATCGAGATGAGAACGACAAGGAAGAGGAAGCGATAATACTCTGAGGCTTCTAGGAAACGGGTAAAGAGGGGGTGAAGGGCTAAAGGCTGAATGTGTGGGCAGATCCCAGTTACGAACCGCTAGGCTGATACTTTTAACGTGTACTAAGGCAAAGTAGTTCATATATAGTAATTTAAAATGATATACTTCCGTTAGCTTCCGTATAAGCGTCGATTAGTGGCTTCTAACGCTCGCTAGGAACCCTTGCTTGCATTTATGTAAAGGTAGGTAGACAATTGCTAAGCCGCATTACGTAGAGACTTTCGATTTAAGAAGTAGGCGGTATCAAGCGTGTGGTGTTAATTGGTCGTGGCAGCTACTTATCCCTATAAACTAAAATAAAGAGCTAATGCCTGTTCGGGTCCTATTAATACCATGGCTAGGTACTAAATAGCTGTAATGCGCGGCGCCAAACGAGTTATACGCTACACCGCACGCGCCTCTAGCGATGTTATTCTATTCCCTCGATCGAAACCGTCTAAAGATAGAGGCCAGGTATTACTTAAGGAGTGTACCACCTAGGCCGGTATTATCAACCTCTTTAAATAAGATAATATCTTATTATTATACTATATTCATTATTCCATACTTATAATAGATACTACCTCTAAGCCGAGCCCGCTTTCGCTTAGAACACCACGACGTATATTATTACCACGCCTTAGAACGGTAGTATTAGATCTAACCACCGGGCCGGTATTAATCCCAGCAGCTGACAAGCTACGCTCCACCACGGCTACCGATAATAAAAAGCCCCGACTACTACCTTTATAGCGAGTACCGCCTACATGCGTCGAGGCGAGGTCTACAGGCGGCCCATAAGATTTTCTACCTTCTGAGGAATCTGTCAGCGTCATCTTGCCAACCCTCACGAAGTCCCGACCTGCCTACGCCGAGGCAAGGTTTATTATACCCGATCTAAGTGCCGGACCGCCTATATTACATAGACTAAGTGTCCTAGGCGAGTCTCTTATGCTACGTGCCCCTGATACTAAGCAATTCAAAGTCGTTACGGTGGACGGTACGAATAGGAATGTTGTCTATCTAGTAATTACTAGCCTTTACTATCAGATTATAAAGGATTTAAGATATATTATACGAGTGGTTAGCGATAATTCCTAACCTCTATCATCGTATCGACTAACTACCATATCAACTTATCTCGACTATATTCGAGACTAGGGCCTGATATAAGCTATAATACTTTACACGCATCCTACTAGAAGATCATCGGAGCATTCTATCCAGCCTGCCCTTTATCCTGCGACCTCTTACCTATACCCTCTTATATATATACTACCCCTTTCGCTATTTATAGCCACCCTCGAGGCGTTAAAAAGCACCGAGTTAGCCTATCACCCCTATAACGGTCTTTGGCGATGGCTCGCCGGTTATTAGGCTGGCCACCTTAGACCCGATATTACGGTTATACTCCGAGAGAATAATAATAATATAATAGATCAAGAAGTCCTACGCGTCGAAGGCGAAAATATAAGGACTCTACTTATTACAAATGTTCTAGATAGGGAGATTAACCTGACACCTGCCTAACTTAGACGGATCACCTTTAAAGTAGAGGAATAGCTTTACGCTATAAACTAAATCATGATATTTAGAGTCTAATAGCATTTTTATAGGAATTAAGAAGTGCTTCTAAGATATTTATTTATATAATACTAAAACAGGATAATATAAACTGAAATCTATACTCGTATACGTTAAACGATCCTAACTTTGAAAACGGAAAGCGAGAATAAACATGAACGTACAAGTTCTATAGATATTATATAGCAGCTCTAGCCCGCAGTGCTATATATTCCCATCAACTCTTATACGCTCTCTTCCTTTACTATAGTAAGGCCTCCTGAGCTGTGTGACCTCGGACTATACTTTTGACGGTCATCCGATTGTTCTTGCCACTCCTGTCTCTATACACCGCTTTGAATATTAGGTGCATGCTCTTCTTCCTAACTCTCGTACGTCTGTGGCGCTGGAAGGCCTCTAAAGCTCACGTAATTTGGCGGCTCGACATGTCCTGTCTTCGACTGATCTGTCGTCGGGTCCATCGAAGAAGCCCCTTTCCTATCACTCCATTTACCACGATAGCGTCTCCGCCGTTTTAGGCCTTACTACAGCTTAAACTCCACACTCGGTTTCATCTATTCACGCTATAAAAGGAGCTCCAGCTCCCTAATATATTGCGCTTAGGCCATGAATTTAGATATATAAGCTACCGACTCATCCCGAAGATGTTCTTTTAACGAGTCTAATTCCGTGAGCTATTAGTAGCTGTCTTCTCGCCCTTTGTTTTCCAGATCTTCAATTTTCTAAGACTTCTCCGAAAGCTCTATAACTAGGTTAGTGACGTTATATATCATGTCTTAAAGGCCGTCATCTGCTTTATATTTAACATTCGCTATAATTTGTTCTAGATGATTATATAAAGCCTAGATGCGCTCAAGATTTTTTTTAGTCTCGCTATATCGATTATATTCGTATTTGAGATTCTCCAAGTAAAGACGGTGCTCCTGCCGCTTATCCTATAGCTCGTTCTTAATCCTTGCCCTTGCGGATTCGGATAGACGAAAGCCTTCTTCTACCTCTTTTAAGTATTTCTCTAGCGCCTTCTTCTAATCTTACGATTTATTAAGTGCTTGCCTATCCTTTTAAGACTTACGTCTAGCATGCTAAATAGCTATATAAAGCTGGCTAACATGCTCTTGAAGTCCTCGGACCTATTACGCTGCGATTTCTTCTCGTTAGAAGAAACCCTTAAAAAAGCTGTAGTCGGCTTAGTAGCGACTGCTTCGCAGATCTCCGTCCTAGACCTGCTCTACATTAGATGGGAATTCTCGGTGTTATAAAGGATCTCTTACCTGCGGCTGAGGTTACGGAGCGTTAGTTATAGAGACTTAAATAATAATGATTCTTCCTAATAGATAATATAATAATAATACGTGAGTAAAGACAGGCCGTTAGGAGTACTGTATTCTCCTAAGAGATAATAAAATATATGGATAGGGTTCGTAGATCTTCCTGAGATAGTGTAGATAATAAAGAGTTAGAAATATTAAAGTATATAGAAGCTTATATCTCAAGTAGATCCCTTAACGCGCGCGTATAGTCTATGAAGGATATTGTCCTAATCTTAGAAGCTTCCTACGAAGCACGTATCAGGCGGTAAAATGGAATATTATATACCGTCAAAGGCTAACCCTCTATAGTTCGGTCAAGCATATCGTTTTTTCAGGTTACTAAGTTATAAATAGAAGCTATAGTATTAATTGAAACCTTAGTAGCTATTTATTCTCGCGAGATATAATCTAGGTTACTAGTCTATAGACGCAGGGAAGTTCAGCGTGTTCGAATGCCTGAAGCGGCCTCTAGAGCGCGCTTTCTCCATGTATCCATGATCTCTAATGCCTCTATCTCTTCTATAATAGCTTTCAAGTAACCTTTAGTATCTATTAACCCATCCTAAGAATTTAATAGAACCTCTATATGTCTCGCAGGGAAGTCCTATGAATTATACGGCAGTAATGTTTCCTCCTATCTAAAATTAGAGTAGTCTTGCGGGGGCGCTGGACTGTGGCCCTATCGAAAATCGTTCCCCCTAAAGTCCCGAGGAGTAGCTGGAGCAGTCCGACTTGTGTAGACTCTTATAAGCTGCTGCCCCTTATTTATAATAGCGTCGATAGTACGACGGCGCTCGAACGGTACGTTGCTATTAAACAACTTGGCAGTCTCAGCCCACAGAATATTACGCTGTGCTAGGCGAAGATTAAGCAAGAGAACCCCGTCGTCGTAATCGGAAGTCCGCCACTTGACACGAGACCTATTGCTCGTTCCTAGCGAAGGCGAAAACTCGGCGATGTTGAAATTAATAATTAACCTACCGACGCTAGATAAGTCGTTTATTAAAAGGTTAGTAGTTAAAGGCTCGCTTACTAAGGAATAGAGAGTCGAGGAGTTAAGAGCTAAGGGATTAATAGTTAAAGTAGAGGTTTAGGTATTAAACACTACGTCATTAGATACGGCAGCCATTTTTTAGGTTTAATACTAAATATAACGACGACAAGCGTTTTATCGTAAATATAGTATTGATAGAATGCTTTAGTACTAGAGAAAGGAGAAGGTGAGAACGTCTTTTAATGGGAAAGAAGTTTGACCGGACCTATTACTACTACTACCTACCGTCCTACACCCCTCTATTACCGCCCGCAACCCCTTATTCCTCCTGACTCGCATTTACGACGATGGATACGCAGGTTCCCGATAGACTAGTAAAGGGCAAAGGAGAATATTAATAATCGGCTATCTATACTTATAGCTAATCAACCGCAGACGAGTTTAGTTAGGTGATCTAGGATCTCGGACTTAAGAGGTTAGACTAATAATACTTGCCGCCTTTCTATTATATATTTATGCACGCCATCGGATTCGACGGTATAAAGCCACTATCTTTAGGATTCGATAGTGTGAAGCTATCACCTTTAGCGCATGATAGATGAGGCTATACTAAGGCACAGGAAGCGCTTGACCGGCACGCAGGAAGGGGTTCCTCGGCGCTAGATAGCGGCGTCTCCACGAACGCAGTTACTATATAAAGGACTCCGATACTCGATCGTAATAAAGAGCAGAAGAGTATAGCGACTAGAGATGGCTGTAAGTATAGAAATATCGATGGGTACTTGCGACTTAAAGGAAGACTAGAACAGGCTGATATAGGATAATAGCTGGAATTTCGATGATCTTGTAGACGCCGGTCGCGACTTTAAAGGGCTGGGAGAGTTACTTACGTAGGATCTCGACCACGAGGCTAGTACGAACGATAGCGAGGATGTATTCGGAGAGTAGTATCTAGAGGAATACGGTATATAGACTAGCGCGAACGGCGGTGTAAATACTAATAGGGATCAAACTTAGATACTATTACCTCCTCTCTATATCGGCTTTATAGATCGACATGTCATTAGTAGCGACGGATTAGAGCAGACTAGAGCTGATAAAAAGAGCTCTGTCGCTTAAACGAGACCATCGATCCAATCGTTAGAGTACGAGTAAGTTTTATGGTCTAGCGTATCTAACCCTCTACACTAACAGCTTCCCCACTAGGCTAAGAGAGAAGACAAGGTCCTTCGATGCCTAGCCCACCTCTAGGGGTTAGTACTAACACGGAAGTAGGACGCTTGACAACCTATATAAGTATATTGAGGAGCTGCAACCTTAGACTCAAGCGGTTAGTAGATTAGTCACTCAGCTACTAGATTAGCAGCCCGGGCCCACCACGATCGATGTGGATCATACTGTATTAGATTAACAGGGACCATTCAGTAGTTTTACTAAGGGTGTCTTTCGCTCGACCCCGCAGACATCGGGTAGATAGCTTGGAGTACAATTCATTATTTAGACGCTTAGCCAAACGTTTTATTAGGGGATCAAGATATAGGTATTATTTAGTTATTTCCATCAATTTCATCTTATTATTAGAAAATACTAAACCTTAGAAGTTCTGCCTTTTATTCTCATTCTTCCTTTAACGTTACTAAAGTTCCCGAACTAGATATTATCGAGGTATTAGGATAGTTAGTATAGATAATTCAGAGTGGTCTAATTAAGAGACTGCTATTATAGTTTATTTTACGTCTAGGCATGTGGATCACCTGGGATGCAGCAGAATTCTCGTACGCAAGAGTGGGAAAAGACTTCTTATACCACGAACAGCATTCGATGTAGAGAAGAGACTCAACGAAGTTATATAGATACATAACCTTTATAATAGTAACGTTGAATGGGATTGCTCGAAGGTAGATATATGGCTTGCTGGCATAGGCTTATACAACCTCCGGGCGCTTGTTAAGGTTAGAATGGAGGAGCTTCAGATAGTAGTACCTGTAAGATCTTGATCAACCTATAAGAGCCCAATGCTTTTCTAATTGTCCTCCCTAATTTATTCTAGGAGAAGCGGCAAATATTCCTTTATACCGTGTTAGCACCGAGCGTTATTAACGACCTAGAGGCCTGAATAGACGAAGATAAGACGTGTATATTATAGGACCGTTGCGGTGGGGACTTTGCTCTATTACTTTCTAGCCGAACGGGAAACTTTTAAGGTCTTATAAACCTTTAGTAGAGCTGCGGAACGGTATATATTATTCCTACTTCAACTTCGGCCTATAGTAGGCCCGAGTCCAATCTAGCAAGAAGTTCATATCCTCTATCCTTAACTTAGTAAGGTGTTTACAGAGTTGCTCCAAATCTTCTTGTGTGATATGACCCAGCCTATCTCCTATTACTCGACGCAGGCCGCTCGTGTCTCTAAGATAAGCGCCAAAGATCTCAGAAATCGCAGCGTAATATTGTGGGCTCAGAGTAGCTTCGTTGGCCTCAGCGACAAACACCGATAAGCAGTACTCCCTGATACCTGCGCCTGTATCGCTCTCATCTTTGTTTTTAATAGCTAAGTACTCGTCGTATATAATAATAGAGGCGAGTATCACGTACTATTAGAATATTAGCTCTACACGCCAGCGAGGGGTTACGGCTTACTATAACACAGGATAAGCATTCCGTGGACCGGCTCTTATCCCAAGACACTAGCAGGACAATCGATAGAATATAATATTTCGCGTCATGGTCATTAATACGCTGGCCTTTAAATACGAATAGAAAGTTTGTTTAATGCTCTGCTCTTACAGGTCGCTTATAGCAGAGCATACTATCAGTAAAACCTGACGGAATAGATGACATTCTTAACAGCTTAGTTAATAGTATTATAGAAGGAAGGGTTTATAAAGGAAGGAGGGGGGCTAATACAGCTTTCTCGAGACCAGGCTATTGTTGCCTCGCTTGTGTAGATTTCCGCAGCCTGAATTCTTGCACAGCAAGGAATCCGTCTAATAATTGAAGCGTTTGTAGTATTAAGCATGTAATAGTACGTTGTCCCTGTCGGCAGGAAGATCGGTATAAAGAGAAGCTTGCAGATCCATTTACAAGGCTATTTATTCTATCTATAACCGGCTTGCTATCTGCCGCTCCTCTCGATACATTATATATCCTCCAGAATCCATTTCAGCGTAAGCGGGCCCTGCATTACGTGTCTCATTATCACAGATTTATCCAGGTCTTTCTCTCTCTCTCTCTCTCTCTCTCTCTCTCTCTCTCTCTCTCTCTCTATATCGAACTTCGATACTACTCGATTACAAATCTGTGTCTAGCTCACCGCGATTTCGGGATAGTATCACCTAAGGATTTCTTTTTAAAACCAGGTCAGTTTCTAAGGGTGCTTAATATTATATTAGAGACCGACTTACTATTATTATAAACGTAATCCTGTAATCCGAGGTTATAGAGATATTAGATAATGATATTAACTGCGCCGCAGGGCAGTCTTCTAATTCCATACCTACTAAGACAGGGTCAGCGACAAGGGATGAGATACTCCGATATAAGCAGAGATGCTTCCTAGCTGCTCTCTATCGGCATGTCTATCCCCCCCTAATAACATATTAAAGCTAACGTATCGTACGACAGCGTCAAGCGTCAGATATAGTTAGACTGTGTGGCGAAAGAGATGGGAGTGTCTAGGCAGGATGCAATGGAGATATACGAGACGATTCATCCGGTAATATTAGATAATAAGATAGCACCGTTGTTCCCAGCTTAATAGGCGACCAAGGGCCTACTACCTCCTCCGCCCCCGTCACATTTTCGTATCCCGTCTCCTCGACCACCATCCTCCGAGTTTATTACGCTACCTCCGCCTCATTTAGCCTTAATTCGTAAACGCCAGCCAGTGTATAACTCTTATAACGAACCCCCAAGTCTATATAAGACCAAGCCAGGCAGATTCTCAGGCACCGGGGAAATACACACTTCTGTCAATCCTCGAATAGATGAGAAGAACCCTAGAGCGGATGTCCTAGCCTTAACACCGTATAATTATCCGCTCAGCTCTAATATGCCGTGTCCTAGTATAACCCGCACCTCCGAGGACAACCACGCCTTGCTCACTGGTCGTATCTTCTTATAACCCTCAGTTCAAATGGACCAGAGAATCCAGCTGCCAACGTCTAGATAGGTAGACAGCCGCTAGTTATAGGTATGGTGTAGTTCTAGAAAGTATAGGCTAATAACATTCTCAAGATATCGTCGTCTATAATGGCCATCTTCCTATAAAAATGATTTATAGTCTCAGGTATACTATATTACGTAAGATCGCATGTAGGCGTGAGCTAAATGCGAAGGCTCCAAAATTTAAAAATAATGAGTACTACTCGCTAGTAGCGTTTAAGAAGCTCCTAGTCTGAAATTTCACCAGATTCTCCGTAATATGCTACCAAGGGATCAGCTTTGATTCGTTATTCGGCCACGTTGTACGAGAGGTGTATTGTCTTCTATTACACGTGTTAGTACTGGAGTCTAAGACTATCACTCGGACTTACCATGGCTTTTCCTAGATAGGGTTAGAATTGCGCTTCATCCTAGGCTTGAAGCTTCAGATAATAGAATAGGAATTGGAAAACTTCTTTATTATAGGAGCGGATCACGGACAAGTGGTCAGGCTTAGAACATAAGTCTAAGGGGTAGGATATCTCTATTACAGATCGCCGTATGGCTGGCATAAACGAAGGATGACTTTAGAAAAATAGGGAGCTCGCATTACGCAGATTAAGATACGACGATAGATATTAATTACCTATGATTCTTATAAAGTTGGTTTCGCTATCTACGGATCGTCCTAGCTGGCATATCCCTAAGTTTTATTACATGGTCCCCTTTCAAGATAACTGGATGTTAGACGATCTACTAGTGTAATTACGTAGTAGTTATTAGCTAATACATCGTTAAGAAAGTTAATATGGCGAACGAAAATAGTCTGCTAGTAAGGAAGCTAATAGTATACTGGGCTACGGCTGGGTCTAAAGCTGGTTTAGTGTCTTTAGTACCATGCTAGGGCTGGGCTGGATTATTAAAGCTGTTGACCTGGGCTAGACTAGGTATTTAGGGCTGGATCAGCGATATCTAGTATCTTTGGCACCATGCTAGGGCTGGGCTGGATTATTAAAGCTGTTGACCTGGGCTAGGCTAGGTCTAGGCGTCCGGCAAAGTTTGCCCGTTAGCTTGGTCGTCTATACCTACTTCTCGTCTAATGGCTATTATCTATATAACTAGGAAGGTTGTTACGCTTATAATAACGACTAACTTTCGTAATAAAACTTCTATCGTAATCTACGCTACTAGTGGGTTGTACGGAGGCTGACACTAAAAGCCTCTCCTAGTAGTCTTGTTACATCGGGGTGTAATCTCCGGGGCAGACGTCCCGCCATCGCTCTCCGTAGGGACTTAGAAATTATATCCAGAGAGCCCTAGAGCGGGACCCCGGAGTGAGAAAGCGAAAAGCTCCGGGCTGTAAGCCCTGCAGGGCTGGACGAGAAACCCTTTGTATATAGTACCTGGCGGACGGCTAAACCTTAGCCCGACTCCGCTAGGCTCCTAGTTTCAGCCCCTCACCTTTTCTCCACCTATGCTATCATTTCCCATTTCAGCTAAAATCTTCGTTCGGTCCTAATTACCCATTATAAGTGGCCAGCATCTGTCACGCTAGAAACTAAGCGAGAATGACCAGACGATATTAAAGGCCTGCAGAGCTCGGATATTAGATACCCATTTCGAGTTAAAAGGCGAATATAGCGGATATACCAATAGGAATCTAAATGAGCTACTAAAGAAGTTAGAGGGATTAAATATTATTAAGGTTAGACGAAGAAAAGTCTTAATAAACACTTCGTAGCTAACTCGAACGTACGACTAGTCTCGTGTTTAGGTTCTTATAATACGATACTAAAAACCTTTAATAGTACTAGTAAAGGACGGTAATACTATTCTATTACTGCCCCTCGCGTTACTCGATAGCGGCGTAAGAGTATCTAATATAAAGATTGAACTGGATAAATATATCTACCTAGCTAGGGACGTTAAGGTGACGCCCGGATTTAATTACGTGTTGCTTAGGTTACAGAATTAAAATACCGATATAGAGTAGAGGTACTATATATGCCTAGGCCGGACGATTCCATACTAATTATCCTAGGGGTAATCTGTGGAGCAACGTCCCAGAAATGACACGATTTGGGGCCGGAGACATATATACCAGCGGGGTCAAGCAAAGAAGGAGCATCCCAGAAATCGATATAATCTGGATTGAGGCCGGAGACATATATGCCAGTAGGATCAAGCGAAGAAGTAATATTCCAAAAATTTGTAACATCAGGAGCAGGGTCTTTACCAATAGTAATGCCCTACGACGATTCCTCTAGCATCGACATATGTGCTTTTATATCTAAGTCTCTTATTTAGCTACCATTTTAGTTATAATCCATGTATACTTACTTTTTATAACACGATCTTCATGTACCTAAGCGGGAGGGTCCACGATCTCTTGCGCTGTCCTTGAGCCGACGATATTATTCTCGGTGTTTATAGTAACCGATACTAGGGACGAGGCGAACTTCTCCGATATACTTAAATGCTTATTCCTTTTATATAAATCTGAGGATTTCAATATTAGGATTAAGATAAGTTAGAAGGAGCTTACCTTACCTGTATCTAATACCCGGTAGAGATAGTAAAAGTATAGAACATCTATTAAGTGCTTTACGGCTACCCTAATCTTGTCGAGGGCGTTTATTATTTGACTCGGAGCTAGAGAATTCTACACGGCGTTTTAATGATCGTTAACTCGTCTTATCTATAGATTTATAACTATTACTAGAGGATCGTAGTATGTACCTATCGTCAAGCAGCTGAAGTTATACGAGCAACTTCAACGTCTTTATTACTAGATCCCAGATACTTTCGGTTTCGCGTATCGATTTCGCTAGGCAGATTAACTCCTCCTAATAAACCAATCTGAATCGTGAAAAGTTACGACATATAATTACCGATGATCTAGGTAGGCCGAGTCTCTCTTCTAGGATTAAGAGACGAATACTATTCTGAACGGTCTTGGCGGCTAACTCTTTATTATTAAAGCGCTCCTTGATATAAGTAGTAATAGTTCCCCTAGGTTTTCTGCGCTTTAATAGGTCTTCGATTAAGTCGTTAATCCTTAAACTTATAAATGATTAAGTATACTAACGGTTATACTCTAGTATAAATAAGCGCTAGGCTAACAGTCTCTCCACGCTACACTTTGCCGGCAAATCGGTCGAAGATAGATCTTCTACTATCCAGGAATCTGATTTCTTGATCGAAGTTAGATAGGACTCTTCTAGAATATCCTGTAACCGATTAGTGTTATAGATTAAAGCCTTAATAACGTCTACCGTATATTAATAGTTGTTATTAAGACAGGGACTCCACGTCTCTACTAAACGGATCTTAATCTCGTCGTCTTAATATTCTGCGGTTATTAGGCAAGTGTCTTCCTTTAATAGTAATAGCAGACTAGAGCCATCTGGATAGCACCCTGACTCAAGGTTTAGAGGGTCTGATTATCTAGTGCAGGGAGTAGAGTCCCGGGTATCAAGATTCGTTATGAACGCTTGGAGGTTCTCGAAGGCTTTACGGGCTTAGGCGCGGTAAGGGTTCAGGGCATCGGGCTGGATCCCGTAAAGAATATCCAAAGCTGCTAATATCGACCCAGACGACAAATCAGGGTTCATGTAAGCGTATAATTGGTATCAGGAAACAGAGTCCAATGTAAGTTAAGTCATGCGAGGAAGTTAAAGGTTAAAGAAGGCTGGGGATAAAGGATTGACCCAGCCCGGGGCTAAAGCTAATAGATGCCTGGCGCGTAATTCGTTACTAGTCTCACCTTCCCTAGCTACTAGACCAGATCAAGCTGGACGGGGCTAGATCCTTTGGCTCACGGGGCCGGCTAGTAACACTATCTTATATTAGAGGGATGATATCGGCTAATATATAATGAAATCAAGGGATAATCTCGGTTCTCTAAAATTGTCGAGTACAGAACGCCACCATGCTTTGCTATAGGTCGCAGGCATGTGGGTAGCGTAGGGGCTGGACTAGGAGATACTCTATTAATATATTGATGGTGGATTACTATAAGATGTAGGTCAGCTCTTCTACCTCGTTTTGCCTCGTTAATATCCACCGGACAGCCTTCTATACTTAGGACCCTGTATTATTAGATGCAAGTTTAACGTACGACCCTCCTAATTATATATTTAATATCAACGTAGGATTATCTTATTATTCTTATTATCGCTTTCTCCTTTAATCTATTAAATGGAGTTCTCTCCGTGATAAATCTAAGCAAGGGTTTAAACACCTAATAAAAGTCGCTTATATTATTCCTAGCTTTCAAGTATATACTAGGGATGGTGTTGAACTTTCTCCTTGAAGGCATACTCGTTACTCTCTGTGTTTTGGATCTCTTAAAGATGATTCTACCCATTGAAAGTAGTAAGTAATAACCACATCTACCCTGAGTCTTTAAGGAACGATATCCTGACCCTGATTAGAGTAGGCACGGTTCTGTTAATAGTCCTCGGCGTCTCTATTCGCTGTTATATTACATTTAGTAATTTACAGGATGTATATCGTCCCTAGAGGTGTTTGCTTTATATCGGACGCGGAGCTCACAAGATTAGTATTAGAATACTTCCACTGTGTTTAGTCTAACCTAGGTTAGATTATATTGGCGGCGAATCGCCTCCGGTGGATTTATTATAACTATATTAGCGAGATTTATGCCTTTCTATAAGTAAGTCTACCTTTATCTTTATACTATTAACGCTAATCGGCGTCGTAGACTAAAGGATAAGAGATTACTATTTATAACTACTGTTATTACAAGTGTTCTAGACTCCTTAATCCTTTGCTTACTCTACTACTTCCTCTACTAAAACATTCAAGCGAACGCCGGAAATAGATAGAGATTAAAAGTATATATAATGCTATACTTTACTATTATTATCTCAGCCTTTAGAATTTTAATTACTAGGTTGAAGATTAAAAGGATACGGATCTTAGTACTTCTAGTCGGTACTACCTACTAAGACCAGGTTCTTCTAACTTATGCTGCCAGCAGGCTTTTCTCTCTCTACTCTATCTGGGACAAGCGGCCCGTCATCTTATATTACTAGCTCTCCGACCTCGTAGCCTGAAAAGATAGACCTTAATTACGCCTCTCTAGCCTAGCAGATAATACTCGAGCTCTACTTCAAGGAACGCAGAGGATAGCAGCTTCGTAAGACAGACTCGTTCCCTTAGTTCGGGCAATAATGGTGAGTCGCACCGTCCATCGAGCTCTTTATAAGACCCCGTTAACCTCTAAATACCCGCAGTACAGGACGTACCTGCTCTACCACCAGTACCTTCTCTAAAGTGTCCCGCCACACGACCTCCCGGCTGGATCCTAGCGATATCTGGTTTTATTTATAAGCAGGTGGATCTATAGGAGTAGAAGGAGACTATCAACGAGCTACTCTCCGCGGAATGGCCTGGCGTGAAAGATTATATAGAGCCTGATTTTCTGCAGAGCGTGATAGAAGCGGATAAAGAAGATGCGGAAATATAACTAGGCATCAAGGAGTGGCGAGAGTACTAGCACAGACAGAAAGAAGACTGGAAGTAAAAAGCTGATAAAGGGGTCTTTATCTATCGCCGGGCGGTACTTAGGGGGGACTCTTAAGCGTAATCGCTATCACGAATACTCTTATTATTACCGCTATTTAATTAGCTTATTAAAGACTGCGAGGCTATATTAAAGTTTTGCTAGATCTATATATCGATATCTTGTGTTAATAGATCTAATCTAAGATAAGATTACAACTTATCGAGCGTCCCACCTAGGGACTCTTCTATACTAGACCGCCTGTCATGCTCTTCCGGGCTTTCTAAATATAAGGACATGGCCTCGTAGCTAGAGACCGGCCATTAAGAGTCCTCTCTGTTATAACCCATGCCCCTTTTCGATCGCCCCTAGTTCTTCAGGGGTGTCTCACTAGCTGTAGACCTCCTACTGATATTATCCCCATCTGTGTAGCCATTACGACGAGTGTCTTATCTACGCTCAAGGTCCTCCTCCCGTCAGCCGAGCCACCATAGAAGTCTTTTATATTCCCGGACAGACTCTCCTTTAAAAATGCGGAACAGGGTCACCTAGTCCTAGCTGGAGTCGGTCTACAATGGGTGAGAGATGGTGGGAGTAGAGATGCCTCTCTGCAGCAGAGTAGCTGGTGAACTTGATATCCAGACTCCTGCAGTTAGAATGTCGGCAGATGATAGCCGTGGCTTCCTATTCCTGATTTAAGCTAGAGACCTAGAGGGGGAAGGCTCTTTTTATTAGTATCGCAGCCAAGAGGGAAAAGTGCGTCGCTAGAAAGTTCTGTTTTCCGGTAAGAGAACATCTTCTGCGGATCGCTAAACGATGCTTGCTCTTTTATAGCCTACTAGATTTAAGATCTTCTATAGTAATCGCAGTGAAAGTGTAAGGCCTCTTGAAGGACGGCAGTGATTAAGGCTGGATATCTAACTATATGGTCGGAAAATAACTGTCTTGAAGCACTTATAATGTACTAAGAAAAGTGTTTCTATTAGCTTGTTAGTTAAGAGGCTTGCGGGACTAGCTTAATGGGATGGCGTAGATGGCGAAGGAGGCATCAGACGAGTTTTTTTTAAGGATACCACAGCGAATCGATTACACAGTGCTAATATAACTAATCCAGGGAACGAATATTATATAGCGGCCTTAAACGTCTCTAATAGGGTTAAAGCTCTCCTTTTAAGCCTCTTTATCCTCGGTTACAGAAGGCCCAGCCTCCTGAGATTTGACGGGGGCTGGCCCCGAACCCTGAGCTGGTGCTTTCGCAGACTAAGCTACTTTGCTTCACGGTAAGCCAGCTTCCAACTTCCGGCAGGAAGTATAATATCAGATACCTTTTTTATACTTTTCGAAATTCCGCTTGAGCGTATTATATATTATCCATGCACCAGCTCCATTTATATACAGAGCTGCTATAATCTTTTCTCGCTCTATTAGGCCTTCTATACCCTTCGCCTGTGTATAGTAATCCTTGAGCGCCAATATTCCCGGCAACGTGTCGGTGCCTTTCAAAGACACGTTGCTATATATACTTTGGCAGATCTCTGTAACCTTTTACTAAAAGGGTCTTAGACTAACGCTGAGATAAAAAATACCACCTGGTGTATATATATTAAGCGATCTCTATATATTATAATAATTATCTTCCCCTATCCTAACTTTACTACGAATCGAAGCCATATTATCGCCTAGTCTAACCACTAACATCGTTCGTGTCGTTTCTCGGGGATCATGCAACTTGGAGCTAAATACGAAGCTGTTATGCTGCTAATACTAGATATAGTATCATGAGGTTACGTATAATATAGCAGCCACACCTTTTTTTACTCCGCTTTTTAGCGAAACTTCCCCACCTAGCGATCGTCTAATTAAAGGCGCGAAAGAACTAAATAGTCAAGGTAGACGCTAAAGACCCAGCCTTCCCCATTAGCTAAATAGGATGCGATAGGCGCGCTGTCTACCGTGCTACCCTACACTCGCCGATCGCTAATTAAAGGGCCTGAATGGTCCGAATAGCCGAAACGAGCGCTAAGACTCCGTGCCTCCCCCTAATCAAATAAAGCCTAACAAATTGAATACACAGCCTACTGTTTTCCTCCCACCGATCGCCGATCAAACGGTGTAAAGGCTTTAGGTCTTTTTAGTTAGTTGAATGCTGCGGAGCCGTGTATATTCTCTACTAGTAGGTATTACCGCGGGGACTATATATAGTAAGTCGAGATCGGCACCTCTATAATACCTAAGGTTCGACTGCTAAAGTATAAGCCCTTAATAATAAACTTAGAATTGACTTCCCTAGATATCGGAATAATTCCCGTTGAAATAGCACTTCGCGAGACATTATATATAGGAGGATTACCAGGAAATTCCTACTCGACTAACTACCTCAAGCTGTAACTGTTCATGCTCTCCGCTTGCAGTCGGTGGTTAACTCTTCCCCTCTAAAAATATACTAAGATGTCTTAGCGAACTGATTCATGGTCGTTAGAAAGAGGTGTCGGATAGTGAATACGCTACGGTTCTAGACTATATAAAGCACGATAGTGGTAATAAAAGCTGATTGGTATGCTTAGGCCTTCTATAAAAACGATCGTAGCACAATAGAGAAGGGTATAAAGGGATAGGAGAAGTAGAAGAAGAATTAAGAGTGAATTAGCATACTATATTAGAGTACAGTGGTAGAGAGATTTATAGTAGGCGACTTGAAGATAGATTACCATTAAAGCTATACTTGCTATACGTACAAGTAATAGTATCTATTATCGTCATTTCCCCCTTTAAATGCTCGTCTAAATGTACCGTGATCTTTGCCTTCGGAACCCCTGCTTGAGCTATCTGTATTCCTTCCAATTCAACTCTTGCTAGTGGTTTCAGCGGATCGAAAGGTGACTGCGAATAGGTAACAGTGATGCTGCCCCTGGAAATATAGTCTGCGGCCGTCTCGAATATTTCGCTGATAATATACGGTAGTCGTGTGTCCTATCGGATCATCTCGTGGAAGACCCCACCGTATAGTTGAACACCATAGGATGCCGGAGCTTTCTCGGCATATAGAACCAGCGCAAACGTCGATAGGATTTGATTAGAAGTGGCACGGTTACGTAAGCTGTCTTTAACGATAGTATAAGCCTGTATTAATACCTACGTCCGTTGTAAGGTTCCTAGGAGTAGTCAATAATTTTGGCTTCATTCTAGGCAATAATGGAATCCACTTCTTCTGCTAATAAAAGGAGACCCCAATCCACATAATACACGCTAGGTGATAAAGAGTATTAATAGCATAATAGGATGTTATCATTAAGAATAAAGGTGATAATTAGATACGACGTGGGATTTAATCGTGATTACTAACTAAAGAGGCCGAAGAATCGCCGATCCAATTACCTGAACCTCTTCCATTCCTGATGTAAAGTGCTAGTCTAGCGACCACTCGACGCCCCCGCCTATGGCACACAATCCTTGTGGGTGGCTTAGTAGAGTCAAGACAGGCTACAGGTCCGTCTAGGCCATCGGTGAACGCTAAGGGAGCTCCTACCTCGTTCGCTTTCAACTATGTTTGCTGTCTGATACACGTTCTTGGTGAGCAACCTATCTACTACTAGGTGTTACATCTGTCCTTTCGTCGAATATAGCGAATATAAACGTCACTTCTGGTAAGTATAACATTTATTCACTTTATAACAGCTTCTGACCCGACTTAAAGGTCACCCTAATTAACGCCGGGAGGCGAGAAGCAAGTCAAGCTTCTTAATAAATAATAACAGGGCCAACTTCATCCTTTAAATAGCCGCTGTTTTTAACGATCCGATTATATGGACCGTAAACTAATATAATTCTTCCATCCTTCGAAAGATATGCTTTCCGTAATAGCTCAGCCCATTAGTCTATAACGGAATGAGACATCCAAGTAACTAGGTACTAAAGGCTCTTTGGCATATAGGGCGTTATCTTCGAAAGAATCTCTAAAGGCCAGCGAGAATGAGATTAGCGCCTAAGAAACCGCGAGCCAAATCAAGCACGATATATAGTATCTATATAGATACTAAGATTAATACCGTCGCGAATTATAGGCATGTCTATTATAAGCTATATATCTTATTATAGAGGCGCTATAATTAAACCTGCCCTATATATAGGAACCCGATCTTAAGTATATAGTGTCTTTATCTTTAGCCATTTATAGATAAGTTGCATTTAATCTGGTATATCCTTCCCTCTCATCAAGCAAGGCTCCTAATCTCTCTGGACCATCCTTTCCGTTATGAGGACCACTGGCTTCAGCCAGTAGGATTCAGGCGAAAAATCTAGAAAATCGTTCTGAGTTATTAGTAAATGCTGATACGCTATACAGGTTATTCACCCTACCTTCTATAACGTTTCTCCTGAAGAATTTGAGGTCTCTTTTAGGAAGTCTCTAATCTGTTGGTCCCAAAGCTCCGGATTCCGTAACTCTACCGAGTCGGGATCTTCTAGACTCGTGCTTCGCTCCATTAATCGAATCATAAGAAGACCTAAAGACCGATAGTCCCGCTGCTAGTCGCCTTTATTCGCTACCCTATTCAGCATGCTTTGCCCGATATTTGCTAGATAACGTCAGATCAAGTTCTTTCTTCCAAATTGCGGACCGTTACCAAGCTTGATATTACTATCTCTGCTAATTATAACACTATTTACATCTAATAGACCGTACGCTATCTCCAGCTCCTTATAAACAAAATCCATGCCATTCAAGATCTATATAGCGTTAGTATCGCCAACAGAACTTCTATAAGAACCGAATATCCCTACCTCTTTATAAATCGTAGCAATTTGGAACGCTATAAATTCGCCGTACGGTGTTACTTGGATCTCAGCTAAAGACACGTCTATATATTCATATATAAAATACAGCCTCTCGTTATAAATATAAACTTCGTGTAACGACACAATATTCTTATAAGAGAATCTAACAAGATTTTTGATTCCCTAGCTGTCCGAGCATGTATATTCTTTAACGGCAATGATGGGATGGCTAAGCGCTTACCTATAAGCGATAGTGATTCCTCTACCTTATCCTTCCTTTAGAATGGCTTAGTACTTATCTCTATGCCATAGATCACACTCATGAAAGAATTTGCGTGTAGAGACTTGCTGGGTGTCCTTTAGTAACCGCGAAGTGGGCGAGTACTAATTTAAATGTGGGTTTACTAGGAAACGACGCCCTAAAGGTGGGTTATTACGTAGTTTCTCTTCTAAGGGCTTAGAAACCTTTAGAATCTTTAAGTTCAGTAGATCTATGGAGTTAATTTCGGTCTTAGCACGCCGTTTTCCGAGTGTAACGGGTAAATTTCCTGGAAATGTAGTGTTTACCCTCTTTGGTATATCCATAATGACTTTACTATCTTGACGGAGAGAGCTAATAATTCGAATATAACGTGTTTATAGTTTTAACGCATGCACCCCTCTATAATCCGCTAGCCTAGGCACGGCGCGAGAATCCTATAACTTTGAAAGAAAGGCACCCCTCTTTTCCTAATATATACACACCTTCCAGCTATCTATCTGTCCCGGTAGCGCTTACTAATATTTCAACATGAACACCATCTATAAGAACACTAAAAATCAGCTACCTGAGATGACAAGCTTAGACGCCCGCATTACTTAAGCTGGTAGCACGTCCTCCCGTATCGAGCTTTAACCTCACCGGCTTCGTTAGACGAAGATCTAATATTACGCCACGCCGAGAGCGTAGCTAGAGGATCTAGTTCGAGAGAATAGTCATCTAAGGCAAGAAATCGTCTTCTACCAAGAGTCTCGAAACGTAATGCTGGCATTTTATAGTCAGGTCTTCGAAGCCTATCAGGGTCTTAATTCAGCCTTAAAGGAGCTTTCAGAGAAGTTGGCAAAGGCTAAGGGTAGGATCGAGAAGTATTGGGGCATATCTTTGAATAGGACTGGGAAAGCAGATATTACTATCCTTTAGGTGAACTAGGGATAAGTAAAGGGTAATTAAGAGGCGTATCCGGGATATAGGTGCGATATTATAGCTCGAGACGCTCGTTTAAGATTTTATATAATTATACTACCTTCCTATAAGCTTTCCTTGACCTACTAATACTACGTGATAATAAAACTTGAAGTAGAATAGTAAAGACATGTTTTGCTAATATATAGCTATCTAATCGGTAATTACTCCTCGGACGTCTGAAACAACCTAATATGAATGATAAAGTCGTCTTCTATATCCCCTTAATATCCCCTAGGTCTATACCATTTCAGATGCTAGTGCTAAGATAGATTACACGTGGGAGTTGCTTGTATCTTCCGTTCTCTTCAAGCTTTCGGTGCCAGCCCATCTATATCGCGTGTAGAAGATCAATACAATATTTGCGAATACAATCATAATAACCAGTACTAAGGTAGAGATAGCGAGCGAATCTTCTTGTAGTTAATCTTTATAAAGTCAGGCCTATATGAATACAAGAGCTAGTATATACCTTTATCTATCGTAGTAATACCGCGCTTAATACCGCTGCCCGTATCGAATGTTTTACATTTCCAGTCGAAGGCGCTACATAAATCCTTTCTAACTAAAACGCCTATCTTCGTTAAGACTTAGCAAATTTTAGACGATTACTTGTTAGAGATTGGAAGAGAACGATAAAAGGAGTCTTCTATAACGATTCAAGGAGAGTAGAGTGGGCCGGAGCTTTTATGTGAGAGGTAAGGTACACCATAGCTATCCAAGCCTTTTTCTAGTCCTTCCTAGATAGAGACCCCTCTTCTATACCCCTCTCGATTGGAGATCCCTAACTAAGCTCGTCTCGAAGGCTTCGCTATAACTACTATCCTCCTATAAGATAAGTGTTAATTATTGACAAGTAGATAGCGTACCTACTAGTATAATACTACTTAGTTTGGATTTATTAAGCTCGTGTATAGATATCCTATATATAGACTTAAGAATCAAGTGATTATTATATCTAGCCTACTAGATAATTATCTGCTATATCTCGAGTAGAGCTCAAGTTCGTATATTAAAGGGACCGCCATCAAATCCTAAATCCTAAAATCCATAATTCTATATAACCGACCCTCCGTTCGACTATATTAGATTAAAAGGACCTGGTACGAGTTAAGTTATAGGTAGCTAGGTAAAAAAACTTTACTAAAGGTAGTAAATACTTATATCCTAGAAGTATATTGCGATATATAGTCCTGTAATCCCTCCTAGAATTCTGAGTTAGAGATAACGATAGATGACTCCGTCTATAAGCGCTAGTATTATCCTAAGACAATATAATTCGTATTATACTACCGTCTCTAGGTGGACTCGCGAATATATAAGTCCTCGATATTAGTTACTAATTTATAGCGGAGACGACACCTGTTTCGTGGGTGTAGAAAGCTGCTATTGCATGGATTGTTGTAGAAATATCAAACCCTCGGTCTAGGGCTGGAGAACAAGATGGAGGGGGGAAAGAAGGATGTCGAATGTCATGGGGATCTTGCTTGTATAATGGAGGCAAGTGTGCGGTGACTCGGGAGCGGAAGAAAAGATGCAGTACAATAATAGTCCAGGCACCGTTATAGTCAAACCGTATAATAGGCAGGTTGACCTGGATATTCTATTATCTAGGGACGATTTGTGGTTTAGACAACTTTAGGGAATTCGTCCGTCGACCTATTAGCGCATTTAATAATGTCTCCGTACACGGATCTAGTAACAGCTATAAAGAAGAGGAGAATGAATAGATATATGCGGATATCACCCGTTAATTTTAAATATATAATTGAAATTCCAGGAGGTTTATATTTTCGGAAAAAGGGGGGTTACTATTTCGTAAAAGGGGGGTTGCTATTTCGCAAAAGGGGGGTTGCTATTTCGAAGGGGGGTTGCTATTTAGAAGGGGGGTTGGCATTTTAACCCGGGCGAATTTTCCCCCTAGGAATATTAGGCCCTACCCTTCAGGTGGCCCTACGCCATTAAATCCCCTATAATCTTCGAAGGCTTAGTCGCTGAAATCCCCTATATCTTCCATCGTCCTGCATATTTAAAAAGTATAGGACCAATACTTTCTTACTACCTCTAAAGCTCTCACGACCTTTAAAGCCACATTATTTCTACTGCCCCACCCATCTAGGGAGCCTAGGCGGTCTAAACCCTCACCAAGCTCGGAGTCTCACCCATTCACGAAGAGTAGGACTCGCACTTCCACTTTACGAGTCTCTCTTTTAGGATATAACCTTTTTAACCATATACATTCAGGTGCCTCCCTAAGATTTACCCCGACCCTAGGTGTAAGGATATGTTTCGTTATTATTATTAAGTCTAAAGAGGCTAGTAAACGTAATCGGCTACGTCGATGGCTTTCATTTATACTTCGTAACCTAAGCTCCTCTCTAAGGCAAACGGATGGCGGAGCAGGAAACAGTAACGAAAACAACCCTCCTCAGTATTAAGTACAGGCAGGAGACGGAGGGCTACATAATAAACAAGTTATTTCAGGTAATTAGAATATTCTATAACATTTATAGCAATTCCATGCCTGGTATAACCTAATATTCCAAAAAAAATCTATCTACTTCAACGGTAGCCCCTAGCCTAGTTATTAAGGTGGTAGGAAAAAGGTGGAAACCTAGGGAGCATGGTAATTGGTTTCTCTCGCGTGCGGCCCCGCCGGTTGAATAGTTTCCTATCTATTGAATTATGAACACTTGAAAAGCAAGCGCATTAACTAGGGCCCAATCTAAATCTTTAATAATCCCTAGATAGCAGGTACTCGACGAGATCCTTCAACGATGTACCAAATTTCTTGCGGTAGGCTAGCTTAAACTACCCCTTAAATCGACTCGGCTCTCTTGTCGCTCTTAAGGAGCGCTGTCTTAATTTCGTATGAGCTTGCCCGTAGCCATAATCTTCCAGCGTTCCTCGAAGTAGGTCCTAAAGGGCTTGTACTTCCTAACTCTAGCATAGCTAGAGTGCGTCTTCAGTAGAATAATAGGTCCCTTGATATTCTAGAAGGCCCTGATTAACCGTTAATTTCACTTTATTGCCGTTAGTAGTATAAGACGGGTTTCCTGCAGCTCTGTAGATCTGGGTTGCGTTGACGAATAGCCTAGCCCAATGAACCATTATAGTATACGTACCAAGGGTGACTATAATATCCACGTCCGTAATAAAGGCATGATTTCAGCGCGTCGTCTAAAGGATTCGTACGGGATAAGATCTCTATATGCTTTAAAGGTATCCAGAATATTTCCTTAATAGTAGTCCGATTTACTTCTATACTCGAGACTCTTTTAAAGTTATCAAGAATTCCTTGCTATTAACTTTTATTCTTATCCGTTAGTGAAAGTAGTTGCCTTGCATCTACTATAGTATCAGATCTCCTTATCTAAACGGATTTACTATAGATGACTATTATAATGTAGAGAGCCTTTTCCGATACGGCGTTATAGTAACGCTTATATAATTATAGACCTATAGTCGTTAAGTCAACCGTTACCCGACGTCGCTTGACGGTAGAGCTTAATAACCGTATAGATTTCGGAGCCTCGTAGGTAGGACTGTTATGAATCTATATAGTGACTGCAGATTCGCGAGCGTTAATAGAATCTTTATTACTTTCAGGGGTCTTTTCCTCCGACACTTCCCCGAATAGTAGCGGAAACGCTTGCCGGTCCTAAATAATAGGACCTTGACGGGCTGATATTTACATCTGAAGGGCTTCCCGGGGGATGCTAGATGCCTCCTGTAAGCAAGCTTTAGCAGAGAGCCTGCTCTAGGGATCTATGAGTAACATCTTCGTAGCTAATAAATCGGACAATGGATCGGCTTCGAGATCCTTAACGAGGCTGACGATCTACTTGATCCGGCCTTCGTTGATAATAGTTCCCTTTATATATTCCTGGTACGCCATTTGTAGTACTACCACGCCGAGCGCCTAGATATCGACCGCCGTCGTAATAGGAACGAAGTGGTCGTATTTATCTGGATCATTCTTCTATATCTTAGGAGCGCAGTACAGAGGTGTCTTATAAAAGGTTACTAGGTTCTCGGCCGAACTTATCAGCCCGAAGTCCCTAAGTTTTATACAAGTATACCTTGCTCTGCGTTACCCTTCCGACTTAGGGGCTCAACTTCGTGAAGGAGTTAGAAAGATAGAGGATGTTTCGTGAGTACTAGAACGATATTAGACGGGACTAATCTACCTTTCAGCGGCTATAATAACGACTTCAAGGTTATTAGTATAGGAAACGGTTAAGGTATAATTTAAAACCGGACCTACTATTTAAGGCACAAGACTAGACCAAATTAGAAGAGTGGAAAGAGTTCTATTTCTTCTAATATCAAAGATTAGAGTGGATAGAGAATTAGATTAAAGAAGCTTAGAAATAGAAAGCGAGGGTAATAAAAAGCGCTAACTCAAATAAAGTAGAAAAGCTATCGTTTGAAATATATATAGCCGCAGCAAAGAAAGACTGGGAATCATGGAATACTTAGCTGTAGTGGGTCGAGGGATAACTTCTAACGATCGCTGGAAATATAGCATTAAACGACAAGGCGCTTAATAATAGCCATCGAGTCTACCTAGGACTTACGGGTCTAACACTAAATGTCGAGTCTAGTAGTCCTAAGCCCAGCCTTCGGAGCGGGTCAAGAATTTCCGGAAAGTCTAGTAGTCCTAAGCACTTTATACGCTAACGCTCTCCTACTACCTTATATCGCGATCCTCTTATAGAGAGGTTAAAATATTTAGAAAACTCAGCTAGCTATATACCGGAGCTTTCTCCTCCTCGTCGCCGCAGCCTTAGGCATATAACGTAACCATCGTGTGCGACTATAATAAGGGAACCACCAGGTATACCTAGAGGGAGTCGCAGGCAAATAGAGCCCCGCGGCAATGCCAACGCTAGAGGTTCTAGCACAGTGCTCCGCCGACGATATCAGGATAAAAATAGACCGGATAGTTCGTCTTCTATTCTTCGCAGAAGTATACGTATTACCTAAAAGAAGAAAGCTTAATCACGACGTATATAATACGAGATATAGCATATAGTATAATTAAAGCTATAATCTAGAAGGCTATCGCTGTTCTATTAACCTTAGACTGTGAACTATCTTCCTCTAAAAGCCCATCACCAGCCATAGATATTCTCCCACCGCTCGTCTTTCGTCTGTTATACCACGCCTTCAAACTCTACTTCAGGCGGCCTTAGCGACTAAAAGCTTCGGTACTCGCGTAGTTAGAATACTAAATGTGTTAAGGTTATGTCATTATCCATATACTCCCTTACGGATTACTAGATCTAGTCTTGTATATCGCCTTCGGTCGATGCTGAAGAGACGTCAGCATGAATCTTCGAAGATTATCCCCACTTACTTGTAATTAGTAGCCGCCCTCGCTTATCGAGTACCTCTAATCTAATAATCTTATTTAGGTCCGGCTTTCTATAAAGCTTCCGGATGCGGTAATAATTACTATAGTCTTCCTTATTACTATAGGAGGTGTTCTAATTATTAAAGTTTCGAAGAATATATAATCTAATCCAAAGAATCTTTTAAAGGTCAGCGTTATTAATTAAGTCTAGGGGATCAGCAGACTATACGTAGGCTCCTTGATCTTTAGAAAGGAGCTCGGTCATCTAGTCTTAGACCTATTCCTGATCACCTAGCACGATTAGCTGGAACTTTAAAAACAACCTTCTTCACGAACTTACTTTCTTTATTAAGTTGCTATACAAGAAGAACACTTTTAGTATATACTCTAGACTCTCGATATCCGCGTATAATTTCCTTGATATAGGGAACCTAGGCAGCTATGCCAATGCCACTTGTAAATATTACAATGCTGCTATAGTCGCCAATATCTTTAATCTAACCGTAGGGGCCCTTAACCCACGACTTTATTAGACCGTTACTAGCGTGTCGTACGAGCTTCTAGCTAAACCCTGCCGCAGGTTTTACTAATAGATATATAGTTATAGATCTGCCGTCTATATTATTATCCCACCAGCTGATTATAAAAGGGTGGCTCTGGAACGGAGACTAGAAACTCGCGCCCGGCATCCAAATGTAGATATACTCCCCAGCACGGACTCTTTATAGTCGCGGGACAGTGACCTAAATACGGATAGTATTACTAGCTTAGATCACTTTAATATTTACGTATAGTTGCTTCCAGATAATATTACGTAAAAGTAAACGCGAATACCGAATAATCGTAGAAAAGGCGAAAATACCTCCAGCGATAATAATATAGATCCTCGAGGACGTCGAGTATAGGGATAGATATCGCCAGACCACGTATGCGATAAGTATAGCTAGAGCATAGTACGCCTTCTAGAATAGTTTAAATAATGACGTTTAAAACAGGGATAGCGGTATTAGCGAGGCGAAAGCAACGGCGCCCTACTTACTATTAGCATTCCAAAGGTGTTAATCAAGGAGGTAGGTATATAATAAATCTATAGAGTTATAGATTTTCTCTAAGGTTAATCGGGTTATAACTGAAGAAGAGTACCGTGTATATCAGGCTCTATATAAGCGCCATCAGGCTAACTGATATATATAAGCTCAAGTAGGTATATAGGGAAAGTCCTAATAAATCCGCGGCCAAACTTAGGCGATTAGTAAAAAGTAATGGGATAAGATAAAGGGTGGCAAGAGAACCTGCTCTGCTCCCGGCTTGATTGATAGTATTGACGCCGACGATATTACAGGCCACGGTACTAGACTAATAGATGAATAATAAAAGCGCGTGCCAGCGCGAGCAAGGCGATAAGAGGCGACTACGGCGAACCAGGTTTAGATATATCAGGTACTTGAAAATGTAGAAAACTATACGGTCTTGAATCCAGCGTGAAATGTATACGGATACACGGTACACGAATATAACTAAGAATATACCGCTAGCGGCGAGACCGTAGATCGATGTAGGCTCTATATCTATATTTAAAAGACGTAGAAGCTGCATTAATATCTGGCGCTTTATAGTAGGATTATAATATTTTAGGCCTGGTGGATAGCGCGCGGCTAGATATTATAGGTCGGTTTAAAGGCTAGGTTTATTTTTAGATAGATATTACCAAAGTATATAATACACTAACTTATAACTTCTTACTCTTAATAAGTTGAAGTATGCCTTAAACACGTATATTTAGAGCCAGACGCGTGAAAGAGAGCTTTAAGAGGCGACGGAAAGGGCTTCTTAATAAGGCTGCGCTTCTACGACAAGATAATACCTAGGTCTTCGTAGTTGTCCGCCAATCGGATACCTTCTATACATTTAATTCAGAAAAGTCTGAGGACTAGATAGACTAGGAGAATGCTAATATAAGGACATCCGTCAATTATAATAGCGCTAGGCGTTGACTATTAATAGATATAACCCTTATATCAAACAGGTTATAATATAAATGACAACGAAGATAAAGAGAAATGCACCGAGACTTCTACGCAGCTAGACACGGGAAGTGGGATCTCCAAGGGTAATAAGACGGAGAATGATCTGAATCTCTACGACAGCGCCTATACTATTAGTAATACTAGCCCTCAGCTTATAACCTAAAACAAGGATCAAGATATACACACGACGAGCTCATCTAAGATTAATTTTAATACTTTACTCTTTCTTGCTAACGATAAGGCTATGCCGTATTACTTCAGCCCTTTCCCGTTAGTAGCTACGCCAGAGTTTACCCACGGTTACTAAACGCCACCAGCCCGTCATCTGCGGTATTTAACCCCACCGGTACTACGATAGTCGCAGAACCCTTGAGAGACATATTGTGCAAAGCGGAGCGGGTACTAACGGAGATTCTTGTTACTTGTTAAACGAATATTTTCTTTAGCTTACACCTTTATAATAGAATCGCTATATAGGTATAAAGTCTATATCCTATATATACTATAAAGCTAAACACAACATTATTACTCCACTAATAACGCTTTCCTCCTGCTATTATAATTGCTGTTCGGTGTGCAGTCATGGTATTATATAGATGCATGTACTCCACTATTACTCTCACGCCTTCGGTATTACCCTTGGTGAACATGAATGTCTTCGCGACGAGGAGCGGCTACTAAAACGGGATGACTGTATCCTAACTATTACTTATAAATCGAATATTAATCCTAAGGCTATTAATATTTATAGAGCTTTCACACCACTCGCTAGCTCCTATACTATTAATCGGTGTCTTTAGAGATCCGAACTTCTTATTTAACAACCCTAGAGGAACGGCCACCACCTTTTTCCACTTAGTAAGTACGAGAAGGATATTAAAGTCCTGGATTTACCGAATCGCTTTCTAGTTATATATCTCCTTTAAATCGTCTATATGCTTGCAGATGATTATAATATTAACTCGACTTCTATAAAGGTTAATAATATCGCTATCGTCATTAAATAATAACGTGAATATTAGTAGATACTTCTTTCGCTCTTTCCACGTAAGGCTTCTAACCGGGCTAAGAGCGTTTAAAAGGAGGACGATATCGGTAGGCTCGGAGAAGTCAAGTAGTAAGCACCGAAATTCGTAGTTGGTTGCGAAAGTGTACTGAAGTGAAGCTTTTATATTAGGCGACATGGTGTAAGTGCTTAATTGCGATTACCGAGGCGGATCGGTGGTAAATATATATGTCTAACCTAAGAAAAGGGGGGTGCTAAAGCTAAGCATTATAGGTTGTTACTATAGCAAAGCTAGCAGGTTCTAAAATCCCTTACGGAACTTTAGGCAGCTTATTTATAGCCTATAAACTAGTACTAGGATCTACTAAACTAGTTATAATGCCGCCTAAAGAATGTTATTTACTATAGCTATCTAAAGATCTACTCTATGTGTTTATAGTCTGATATCTATCTAATATCCTGCTACGCTTAATAAGTATTTAGTACTAGTAAGATAGAAGAAAAAGCAAGTAAAACTATCAACTAGATAGATAACTGTTCTCTTAAATTACTAGCAACCCCGGTGAACGAGGATGGTTTTATAGACGGAACACCAGCCCCGGTACCCGACGAGGGAGACATCTTAATTAAAGGGGCGAGTCTATTACTCGTTCGGGTTGGCTTCGAGGTAATATCCTTTGAATTAAGTTCGGTCTGAGGAGCTGGATGGGTATTAGTTGAGACCAAATTCTTCTAATCTATGGTACTAGTAACGCCCTCCGTGTGAACACTATAAACGGTATAAATAATCTTTAGGACCGAAGTAGGAGCAATCGTCTAGCCGCTCTTCGAAAAGGACTAAGAGCCGTTCGTAGCCTGTATAGGAGAGCCTGAGCTAGAAGCAGAAATTCCTAATGCTCCGCCGGTACCGACTCTACCTTGGGAGACCGAGGTGGTAGAGTCGGATCCTCTACCAGTCCTAGAAACGTCTCGGGAGGCTGGTGTGGCAATAATATTAGATGCTACCCCAGTCCTAACTAGCCCCATGGAGGCTGGAGTCGTAGAGACACTAGGTATCTCTCTAGTACCGGAAATACTTTGACAGGTCTAGCAGGTCGTACCCGAGCTAGACGATCCTAGGTCTGTTGAAAACACTCGCCCGGTAGTTAATGCTGAAGTGGGTAAAGAGCTTAGTACCGCAGTGCTCGGCGTTACGTCGATGATTAAAGGGATTAGAAGTACTGTGGCGGTTACGGGCTCAAACGTCTGTAGTGCCGAGAATGGTCGTGTAGTTGCTTCACCTTCAGAAATTAGGGATACTGTAGAAGGTGTAATGGTACCGCCACCTAGGCTTAGTGTTATGCCGAGAACATCGCCACCGCCGCCAGAGCTCGCGATTGTAATATTCCTACTAGAGAATCAATTAATAGTGTTAATACGGCCAATAACGTGGCGAATACTTACACTCCGGAAGCCTATACAGCGAAATCTTCAATATAGACGACCCTCTTCAAGAGGCATATAAAAATCGACGCCACATTGATAACCTGCAAGAATTCGAGACGCATGCTTGGGATGGTATATAGCGGGTGATTGACGGAAACGACTTTTAGGTCTTCTAAGTCCAGCTTATAAAGACGATAGTTGAAGTAATTTAATAGAGAGTGACAAGACAACGAGAAAGTAGTAGTAATATATGATTGAGAGTATATCGTACCCGGCACAGATCCTTATAAGAGTTACACGAAGTTAACGCCTCCAATAAATTCGTGCTATTACCGCTAGATTCATTTAGATAGGGCTATTAATAGATCCAGCGAAGGGAGGGGTCTATCTAGGTAAAAGGGGGGTCTGTCTTAGGTGAAAAGGGGGGTATAACCGAGGCTAGCTGGGGCTTAAGGGGTTTAAAATCCTCGTAGTTTGGTTCCGTATAGTAGGTACGCAGAGAATAATCTATAAAATTACTGTGATTACCTTCAAATCCTTAAGTCTACGAAGAGCGCGTTCTTATTAAGTAAGAGATCTCCTAGCCTATAATTCTTGGTTAACACGTACCTATTATTATCCTTTAATTAATTACACTAAATTCGCCTCCGCATTACAATATAGCGGATAAGAAGTCAAAGAAGGCGAAGAAGGCGGCGAATAGGGTGGAAAAGAATAAAAAAGTAGGATCGACCCACCGCTTGTCAGGATCGAAGCTGGAGGAGATCTAGAAGAAAGCCGCGGAGAGAAAGGCTGCGAAGAATATTACCGAAGAGTATATAAAGTAATTACAGGACGCCGCCGGCACGCTTATAGTAACTGGAGAATTCAATAGAAGAAGTCTCGACGAAGAAGAAATAGAAAGGAAATAAGCGTTCTATATATCAAGTATCGACGAGCAATTCTCTAAATTAGAGAGGATAGAAGAAGACATAGCCGATTATATCAGACAGGAGGAAGATCTTTAAATAGAGGACGCAGACGGCACTAATACGGACAAGACTTATCCTAATCTATAAGAATCTGACACGGCCGAGAAAATGTCTTAGGATAGTAGTAGTTCTTCGAAACCAATCGAGATTAAATTAGAAGAGCCCAGAAATCCTACCCTTTTTAGAGGGTATGGCAAATCCCCTTCCGACCTAATTACGGAAGACGAGATGGACTTGCTCAAGCCTTTATAACATTAACCTATATCCGGTTTAAAGAACCTAGACTAATACCGCGAGCTTATCGTGGTAAAAAACGGGATCGGCGGTGGTAAAATTAGTATTATAAAGTACGGACTACCGAACGCAGCGATATTTAGAAGAGAAGATATTACCGGTTTTAATCTATCGAACGTGAAAGATATTAGTATACCTAGTATACGGCTTAGGGAGAAATGTCAATACGTCTAGAATAAGAAGGTTTAGGAATACACCCGTCGTGACCTTATCTCCATTTAAGGTGTTGCGCTCCTAGAGTCTCGTACCCTAAAAGACCTCAAACGTAAACGCCGAGGCGACGGCGTATATCTGCCGATCGATATACTTATTAAATAGAAAAAGAACGACGCTATTAGCGTTAAATATTCTTAGGAGACTACCACGAGCTTTCGGAGGATCTGGGGCAATCACGGTGACGGAGCGGACGCCGCAATCAAGTAGGCTGCTAGGTATACCGAGAAACGTTTTAATAAATAGAAGAAGGGCGAGCGTCTAGCTCGTAATTAATTACTAACCGTTGATCTAAACTTTAGGAAATCAATATCAAAGCATGCTTCTAAGTCCAAGAAGACCACTTAGAAGTCTAAGAAGACAGCTACGAAAGGCAAGAATAAGAAAGGGTATATAATTAAGACACGTGCTTCGAAGAAGAGAAAGGATAACAAAGAAGAAGAAGAAGAAGACGAGGATAAAGACGAAGACGAAGACGAAGACGGAGACGAAGACGAAGACGAAGACGAAGATAAAGACCAAGAGGAAGAAGATACTAAAGAGGAAGACGAAGATAGCGAAGAAGAAGAGGATAAGGAGGAAGACGAAAATAATAAGCAGAAGAGTAAGAGTAAAAGTAAGACGCGTGAGAGGACGGAGAAGGAGGGCGTACGCAAGTTTAAAGAAGCCTGGTGTATAATAAATTACTATAGTAAGCCATTCGATAAACTAAGTATAAAAGAGAAAGCGAGGGCGGCGAGGGCGATAGCGCTAGTTACTAAAAAGCTCTAATAGGTGAAACGGTCTCAAGCAATTATATATAAGTTTGAAGGTTGTCTTAGCTAGCTAAGAGACTCTCTAGTTACTATTATTAGATCTTCGTTATATTTCTAACTTTAATCTATCGTTACGCGTAAATTAGCTAGCATTAGATAATAAAGAAATGAAGATGCTTCTTTAATAGTTAACTCCTCGATTTACTGTAATCTGCAAGAAATTTGACGAATATAGTAGGCGCAGGTGCGTAGGGTGAAAAGGGAGCAAAGCACTACCTCGTATTAGCGCGCGCTTAGGGATAAGAGGCACCCCCCTAAAAGAAGCAAGTTTGCCGGCTTGGCTTACCGATCCGTAATTAAATAATTATTATACTTATAACTATAACTTCACCACTAATCTATTATAGATCTTTTTCTTATCGTCTCCTTTCCTATTATAGAATTCTATACCGCTTCTAGCTATTATAACGCCTGCTCGGTTTCTTTATCTTTAATATCTTATTATTAGGCGCCTTATACGAACTTCATGCAAGTACCGCGATTAAATTACACGAAGGGGATTAAAAGGTTCGTAAAAGTTATAGTCCTGTCTAGCCTCTTACTACTTCCTCTTCTTTATCTAGCCGTTATTTCTAAACAATAAGTCTCGCTCCGTAACATGCCCGGTTCACCTTATCGTTCCTTTTCACCCCGTTAATACTGGTTAAACGCTTTTATTACTCTCAAGGTCGGTTTCCTAATCCTCTAAAGATCCTTCGGCTGCAAGGCTTAAGCGTTCTTTAGCTTTCTACTCGCTCCATGCAGCCGCGCCTGCTAATATACTATACGGATCTTCTTTATAATAAAACAGATATCCCTGAACTTCTACCACTATAAACTCGTTTAATAGTAGTAGAGTACTAAATCGCTCTACGAGATTATAAATCTCTTCGTTATTAATTATAGGTGTAGGAATCTTTTTACTGTTAATAGCTAGTGTATTATATATTTCTTTATTAGCGTCGGAGAGGTAGGTAACTAGGAAGAGATTATTCAGCCCGGACTGTAAGGCATTCGTGAAATGCACCTTCTTGTCAATTCTCCTAGGTCGCACTAGAGCCTCGTCTAATGCCTCTAAATGATTTGATGTCATGATAAGGATCATGCCTTCTTAAGCGGCGACGCCGTCCAGGATATTTAGAAGTACAGATAGGTTGGTAAGCCCGGACTGGGACGCTTTCGAGGATCCGCGCTCGGTGGTTATAGTATTAAGAGCATCTATATCTTCGAGAAGGACTATATAAGGGTTACGAAGGCGCTAAAACATTTTTATAAGGGTTTCTTAATCGATCTTGGGGTCGTTAATAGGCATTATATATAGCTCGAGATGGAGGTAGGCTGCAAGTATAGAGGCGAGGCTTGATTTCCCTGTTCCAGGCTTTCTATAATATAGATGACCTCGACGATAGGGGTAACCCCGTTTTATATACTATCGACGGGTCGCTAGGCGCTTGAAATTCTTAAGATCTTAGATAATATTATCCTTCGTCTCCTTTAATAAAATAATACTTTCTAACGGTCGTAATAGTTTAAGGGTTCTAATTAACTAAGGATTAAAGGATTAGCTGTCGGCCTCTTAAACGATAGTATAAGCAACCTCGTTACCTCGCTATTCCTAAAACTACTAAGAAACAATCTCTATCATCGTTTTACAGGACCAGCTCCAAATAGTGAAACTCAGGAATTCCTGAGGCGGATCCTTCCCACTCCTAGAACCAGCTAAAAACCTGCGTTTAACCCATATAGGCTTCGAGTTATACCAGTATAAATTAGTCCTAAAGTTAGGCTTAGTCTTGATAGTTATTGATTCGTCGTCGCTGTCGCCGCATTCGGAGTCCTAGCTAGAGTCCTCCTTCGAGATAGTGTCGGCTATTATTAGTATAGATCGTGGTTATCGAAATTTTCGTAGCGAGGCTACTATAATAGGAAAAAGGTCGTCGTAACGTTTAATCGTTACCGTCGATATAGGCGGTCCCTTCCAGGTGAGATAGTAAGCGTAGATAGTAACTACGACGAAGCCTACACCGAATACCTAACCGAGGATGCTATTAGGGAGAAAACAGTAGAGTTCGGTGAGAAATTCTTGAGTTACGTGTAATTAGGGTCTAAATCCGATTAAACTTATAAGGCCCCACATTATACTTTCTAGGTGTAGGAGGTTTTAGTGAGGTTAGAAGATTTTACTTGGCCTAGGAGTAAAGATCTTAACGCTCGACTCTAAAATGCAGTAGAATTCAGTCAAGATCTAGTCTAGACAAGAGTTAGGACCGAGACTCCATTCGTACGCATAAGCGAGGCGTTATCGGAACTACTAGTCGGGTTTTTCGTAGCGTAAGACAACAAGCAAGCCGTACTAGGAGTCCATTGGACATAGGTGCAGGATCCTCCTTAGACCTACCTTGAGCGGCGTGACAGTACCGCATACGAGCCTGGTGGGAGAGACCACAAATAGGAGTGACTCCTTCGGAAACGGTGTAATCAGACATGCATATCAGCTTCTTAGGAGGCTATAGAAACGGAAGACATAGCCTCCCGCCTCGATATGCTCTTGGGTCGGCCTTTGTTTCTACGCTAAGACGCCATGTTTAAGTAAGGCGGAAGCATTACTATAGAGAACAAGAGCTTTAACCCTTTACCGGTTAACGTTAATTAACGGCTTCTATATATATATAGATGCATATATTGCATTTATATACTAAGTATTAGTATAAGTGTCGCGCCGGCTTTCAGTCTGCGTAAGTGTAGACCTGTTAAGTATTAGTTTAAAATTTAACAGACAATGACGATATTATAACACTTCTTATAAATAACCTGCAGGCCTCCTACTATACTAACGGGAACAGTCCGGTTCCAGTAATATTGACAAAGATGTACTCATACAGGATTCAACGCTCCATAGCCCTCTAATCCAACGAGACCGTTCTATTACTTTCAGCTGCGTATACGGGCTATAAAGCGGCGGAATAGCGACGAATTAGGTATAGACTATACTAATATAGCTTCTATCCTAGAGGTTAAGGAGACCTTAAGGATATCTACATCTCCGGTAGGGTCGTCCTCTCTGAGATAAGGGGCCAGAAAGGGGAGGCCAGGCCGCCTCTTCATCTCGGTTCGGTAAATAGCGAAATTATCCGTGGGATTAAAGAGACTCGAGTAAATAGAGTCGAGATTAGCTTGCTGTTAGCTATATACGAGGGCAGCTAGACGGTACCAGTTACGGCAGGTATATAATGCCTTAAATACTATCAGCGCTAGTATTTAATAACGTATAAGTCCTCCTTGCCTGTATAATCTCGTTCAGGTGATAATTAAGGCTGGGGTAGGCTTTACTATATTCTATAATCGCTTCACTAAAGGATCCGCCGCTCTAGACTAAGCGTTATAACTGTAATCCTTTAGCTTTAAGGGTTTAAAGACTTAGAGGGTCGAAGTCTAATCTGTCGGAGATCGTCATTTCCGTTACGTACTCCTAAGGAAGAGAGCTCGTAATCAGCGCGTTAAACGTATCCGTTTCGATCGTAAATTATAACCGTTATAAGGGAAAGGATATACGTCGGTAAATATAGTTAAAGCGTACTACAAGAATTAGGAGTCTAGTAAGTATAGCGCCGAGGGATAGAGTCGGATCTTCAATGAAATATCTGAGTTATTTATAGACGTGATCGAGGTAAAAGTGGGTTAGAGTATCAGGTAATAGACTATATAAGACGGCTTAATAAGCTAGTAGATTTCGGTTTTATAGTTTCTACCGGTCTTAGTAGGAAATTAGAACGTTAAGACTAAGATAACTGACCTGTTCTACTTAATAATATATTTTCGTCACCGTAGGATATTCGCGAAGATAACAGCGTATCCTAAACGCGATACACCTATACTAGCTAATAAGAGTCTCTATAAAGCGTTCTATATAATCTAGAGCGTGCTTTAAGTAATCTTTAAACCGGATATATACGAGTAATAAAAGAGTACCTCGATTAATAACGTCGGTAATCTACTTAATATGCAAATCTTTTACCTGACGAGGTTCCTAGTACTAGAAGAGGTTGGGAGAAGGACAAGTCGGTTCTACCAGCTCCACGATCTTTTCTACTATTTACGTGTACTAATACTTAGTATTCGTTCCCTTATCTATAAGCCGGGCAAGGATTTTATTTAACCGCGATGTCTTATAGTCTTATAAGGCATCGTGGAGGGAATCTTTCTAGCCATAGAAGCGGAATCGAAGCAGCTGGTATAGGAGCTCGATTTAACCGGAGTAAATAATTTTCCTCGCTTCTATCTCCCGCCGTTGATTAAGGACCGGCAACGCAGGTTCGCGAGGAGGCTGACGAACAATTAGCTGAAGCTAAAGAGTAGACAAGCAGCCGGGTAGTACAGCACCTTATACGCTAGTAGGTCTGCCTCGTAAGCTGGCAGGACTAGTAACTCGCTGCTATACATGTATGCGTCCTCCTAACTGTAAAGCTGCGATCCTATAAACGACTGTTAGTCTAGCGATTATATAGTAAGTGTAGAATATTAAAACGAATGATTAATGTGGGCAGTTTAATACCGAGGAGCGAAGTTCAACCAATTACAAGTAGTGAATATAAGTTCGACAAGTACAATTTTTTTACCAGGAATATTGGAACCAGGGACCCGTGAAGAATTACACCCTGATTAACGCTGAAGAGGCCTACTAATATATTAGCATCTGCCACCACGCGTTAATATAACGGTACCTGTATTAAAAGATGTGACTGAGTTTACGTTTTAGCTATATTTGTTGCCGTGATTATCTAATAGCGGTTGGCGGCCTCTATGTCCTGAAACTAAGGCGTTTAAGGATGTTTCACGGACTTTAAGATACGAAGACTACTCAGGGATAAGCGTAACTATTAGGAGGCGGGTTGATATATAATAAATCAAAGGCAAGCTTTCCCGACGTTACTTTATTCGATTCTCCTCTATAGTATTTATTTAAACGACCCCTATAACCTGACCGGTCGCTTTCTAGATATTTATAGACTCTATAGTGTAATGGATTCGAATGACAGTAAGTAAGTAATAACACTCCCGGCAGTAATAGTAATAGACAAGTAGGTTCCACCTCCGAAACTGGTATATATAATATTCTACGCTATCGGTTTTTATATAACGATATAAATATTTATCTCGCATCTTAGTCGCTCGCAGATTGAGATAAGGAATTCGTTCGGCGGAGGTATACTTTGCCAAGTCGGTCTCTTTAATTTTCACCATCTCCGGTTTTTATAACCGTGGTCATTCGAAATTTACTACTATCACCGCTTGATTTCTTTAACTATATCTGTGCTATTAGGCCCGTGTTCATAGCACGTACGGCACGAGGACTAGGATTCGGGTCGGTAATATATCTCTCGAGGGAGCACGCCTCCCGCTGCTTTAACGAACTTGTTAATAATAACTACGACGCGGGAATGTATACGGTAAGTACTCCGTTCGACAGAGAGTTCCTATAGTCTAATGGAACGTAGGGAACGTTTACGCTGCCAAATTATTGTCGGCTTCCTGAACTAGCCAATTTAGTATAGCAAGATGACCGTTAGTTATACGATGATAACATAATTCTTAATGCTTCCAAATAGGGAATTTATACGGAGGAAGATAGTAACGGGACTAAGCTTACGCTACTACTATCTAGGGTAGTAGAAGTCCCTGTGTAAATAAGAGCTATTACTGAAAGTAAACATTTGCATTAATGCATTCCTCTAGTAGAAAACATTACCTCTAGGATCGTTACATATGTGATAGAGAAGTATAGAAGCAGGTTAACAGCAAGCCAAAGCCGTTCTCCTAGACGTACTACTTAGCCGCTAGAGTATACGTGGTATTTAAACGAGCCTTTTATCACCGTTATTAATCCGCTTTAAGATATACAAGACAATTAATATAACTAGAGCGGAGTCGAACCCGAATTTAAATAATCCATAGCTGTGGCTGCTAGAATAGCGCAAACTTCGAACCGAAGCGGATATGCTACTAGTACAGGAGAGGAAGTGCCGCAAGATTAATAACGAGGATATAAACGAGAACACCTAGGTGAGCTATCGGTGAGACTCTTTTCTATAATAAGAATGACAGGGGGTATAAGCGTGCAGGTGAGTGAGGCTGCAGGAGACGAAGCGGTGCTTAATAAACGGGGTAAATAAGGCAAAGGTAGTAATATATAGGACATTGTCCACGACGAGGCTATAAGATCCATGGTTTCTATATAGGAGCTATGCATGAACACGATAGTAGCCGTTACTTCCGTCCTTATTTATAAGTCTACATCAGAGGAGTTTAATAACTAATACGATTAAGTATTAATAATACTAATCTTCTCGTCGGCCTATAATAGCTCTAAAATTGACTCGAGCTTCCTTGCTTACGATTCTCCACGACCGTAGTAGGTCGTTAGAGCATGACTAATTAAGGCAGGGAAGTAGGATAGAGCATGCTATGCATCGCTAATATATGTAGTGGCTTCGATAGAAGAGGCAGCTATTAAATAATCCAGTCGGTAGTAATTTCCTAGGGGATATTATAGGCGACATCGGACCGATAAGCCCTCGATCTATATTATCCCTATAACGTTGTCGTAGTACGACAACGTTATAGGGATAGTGAATGACTAAGAGGTTTCCTGACCCTGTGCGCAACCTGCGTCGTCCTACTTTCTTATCTTCACTTCGGCTATTAATTAGAATAGGCGCTATAAATAGTCGGGAGTTCAGCGACGCAGTTTCTACTTACGTCGATAGAGGTAGTAACTTAGAAAAACTCTTAGAAGATCTAAAAGTCGTTAGTTTCTTCCGTATATCGACGTTACTAATTGACATTTAGTTTATACGTCGTTAGAAACCTTCCTGTCAAGCGCTGCCCCCTGAAGCATAGAACCGCCTCAAGGCTCTCACCCGGCGAACACGCTAAACGAAGAGAGAGAAGGCTTATATATCGAAACTAGAGTAAGTATAGGAGTCGGAGATTTACATTCCTAAAAGTCTCAAACCCACTTACATATTATAGATACAACCGACGATATTCTTTAACCCGTCTAAAAGGCTAAAGGGAGTATCTCCGGCCGCTTAACTCTATAAAGAGCTGCGATAAATAGCTTAGCGCAAGGTTGATAACCTAATCCGTACACGAATCTATGCCGTCGCGCTTTATAACCTGCGCCTTTAGATAGATAAGAATAATTATCTATAACTTAAACGGGGTATTAAAGAGAAAATCGTGTAGGTTATTTCCGATTTATTAGTTATCTACGACTCTCTTAAAGACGTGGAGAAATAGACCAAGTTATACTTGAAATTTAGCGAACGAATAAAGGAGATTGCGGTAGGGAATAGAGGGCTTAGGGCATTGATTATAATGCCTTTATTACCCTTATTATTATACTAGTAAGTAATCCTAATATCTAGGCACAGTTCACTAAGATAATAGTAACTTAAGGTGGACGAGGGGCCTTAGTACCGATAAATTCAAAAACTATATATTATATCTATAAAGCCTTAATCTCGCTAAAAAGGCCCGTAACACTAATGCTTATAAGGTTGCACGTCGAATTCACAGGCTTGCTCTACAGGGATTTACCTCTGGTATCGAAGAACCTAATGCGCACTATAAGGAGGCGATGCTAGACGAGGAGGTAGATAAGGATTCAAGAAGTGAGGATAATAGGTTATCGAAGGCCAGCAATGCTACGTCGTCGTGCACGAGTCTTTCCACTCTGGCTTAAGAGTGTCGTCGAAGCCAAGAGCATATCTACCTACCCGGTATTAAAGATGACGAGTTAATAGCAACTAATAATCGACGGCGCGCTTATCGCTCGACACTAGCATTCGATAGCGGACGGTTAAATAGTATGTTCTCAAATCTTAGAAGCTTAATACTAAGCTAAAGAATAAGGCATAAGTAGTCTTACGCGGATAGATCTTTTATTATAAGCAGCGAACGTTACTTCTTATCGTAGGTAATAGCTTCTTACGTCTCGACGTTATACTTATAAGAACAGAGAACGGGTAACGAAACGAAGGATATAATCCCGTAGCTACAGTCCAGCCCTTCTAGGATACACCTTCGGGACCTTTTTTTACCACCGCTATGGGAAGAGGGCATGATTTTAGAACGGGTAAGTTAAGCCTCAGATTACGCGATTATTCTAGACTAAAATAACGAAGAAGTGAATCCGATACCTATAAGCTAGAGTGCGTATTCTCAGCCGCTCGAGAGCTTTCAGAAACCCTAACCATCCCAGAACCCGTATCTTCAGCCGCTCGAGAGCCCTCAGCCGTTCCAGAATCCGTATCTTCAGCCATTCGAGAGCCTCCAAATACTATAATAATTCTAGAATCCGTATTTACAGTCATTCGATAGCTTTAGAATACTATAACTAACTTAGAATCCGTATCCGCTTAATAACTTGTAAGTAGTATAATATTTTCGGAATATATATTAGTTATAACGTGAAGAGTACTATACTTTTCCGACTCTATAAGACCCACCGATCGTATTATATATAACCTGATCCAAGTATTACTAACGTAGCTATCTCTTATAGATAGAAGATAGGCGAATCCTTATAAACGGACCTTTCTCAACACTACTAGATATGCGATACTACCTCCTTGACTATTAAACGTCTGCGAACTATCCCTAGATAAACTTAGGGCTTAGCCCTATTTAAGGACTACCGGTTGTTAAGGATCCTAGCGAGGTAGACCGTTAGGATAGGTCAAGCGGTTAAGTGCAATAATTACGAGAATAGTATCTAGGAAAGGCCGTTTAATATATCCAGGCTTAATCGTCGTCGTTAAGTAGCGAACCGGTTTAGTAAAAATAAGGTTAGCCTAGACGATCGATTTCGCGTCTACTCTATACTTCTACGCCGTTTATTATACGTTTGATAGTGACTACTACATTTAGCACTTAACTGTTTATTATTAGCAAGGTACTTACTATAAACCATTGACGCTTAACCTCTTCCGTGGCGTCTGAACCACGTAGGTACTTGAATAGGGTATTTAGTATCTCTTCGGCCGCCTTTACCTCCTTTAAAAGCTGGTCAAGAGCCGTTTAGGCACATTTTTCAGTTACAGCCTAAGAAGCCATGTTCTACGTCTCTGCGGATGCCGTTCTTATACTTAGGTCGTTTTAAAGGCGCTTTAATTATAGAGTAACAGGGTAGGATTCCGTTTGGCCGGTTAAAGCCGAGTTATCTCGACGTAACGATCCTGTATAGCACGGGCTATTAGAGGTGGAAATTAGTAGTGAATGCACTAGAGCGCATATACTGCTCCAGCCGATGCCTAAATTCGCTATAAGCCGTCAGCGGTAATAGTAGGGCGAAACGAGTTCTTTTCGCGGGTAGAGCCTTAGAAGGAAAGGTTATCCGGCGACGTTATATGATTAGACTCTTCGCTTAGCGATAATTACGACCCCTACTCCCCTATAAGCACTTCGTCGCTTTCAAGCCCACAAAACATCTTGCGCTCCTAATCTCCCTTCTCCCCTAAGACGACTAGACGGCCACTTAAGAGATTCTAATCGATCTTCCTAACCGCTACCTAGGTTGGAAGCGACTTAGTAGACGCACTTCGCTCGGGACGGGACTTAGATATTAAATATCGACGTCTGGGAGGTAGGGTATAAGTTTAGACCGCCTGTTAGTTATCAGCTTTCTCTTTATAGTAATTACAGCTGACAACGATATAGGAAATCTCGATCTAATATAGGTGGGAGACGTCTGTTATACACGACGCGCGTATCGATAAGTCCCTCGAGAGTCTATCCCCGTTCTAAGAGTGGGAGGGTGATATTAAAGGATTATAAGATCTGAAATTAGGTACCGAGCAAGATCGAAGTCCGATACCGAGTAGAGGAACGAATGGAGACCTTAAAAATAGCTAGGTCATCTGCGCCACCCCCGGATATTAGAGCTTGGTCCTTAGAGGGTTATTACAACTATAGACTCTCCGACTACCAACTTTTCGGCTTCCGGATTATCTATAGCGAACGCTTGGCGCATTAGAATTACTAACGCATAACGGCCGCAGAAATAATAAAAATATAACCTGACGCTAAGCGTGTGTTATATGCGAGTAAGTAGCTCTACCCTTCGGCCTGGGATAGTAATATTTATATTGATAGGGAATATATCTACTAGGTAATGCTAACGACTTAGAAGTTCAAGGGCAGAGTAAGATGTCACATGTATGTAATCTAGATAGCTTCCACTAGGAGTAGTTCTATATATCAAGTACGCGAAGACTTCTACATCTAGTCCGGGCCTTATCTACTTTGCTAGTCTCCGGCCAGGCGTTTACTATAGCTATTAGGATCGCTAGTTTACTGGTACGATGGGGGGTGGTATAATAGTCAGCTTCAAGTCTCTTAGAGAAGTGCAGTCGTAATAACCCGTGGTTCCCGATCTTTCCCTAGACTCCTCAGGGTCCTAGGTAGTGTAGCCACCTCGGCTTATGCCTATTACTTTCGACCGCTATGCTAACCTCTTCTTTACTCACTCTTTTTTAGTATTAATCTATTAATAACATTCTGCTTAAGGTCGTACACTAACCTGACTCCTCTATAACGAATATAGACCCTATAATTAGTGGATTAAGCTATAATAAAAGGCTTAGCTTACACGTACTAGCTACTTACTAGTATAGCTGGGGCCGTTAATAAGAGTAAAGCGTAGAAAGCTGACGGATCTTCAGATCAGGGAAACGGTAACGCCAGAAACTATCTGGGTAGCAACGGCTCTCACTTGCACGAAGGCGCTTATTCCTGCTAGGTATTAAGACTAAATTTAAGAAGACCTTCGGATATCTACTTTAGAGATTTGAAGTTAAATACTGGGCTGATCTATTAGAGATCGAGAGACCGAAAGAGCACGAGATAGCTGAAGAGCGACCCGGTAAGAAGGACGATAAAGAGACAGACAAGGTCGTATAGTAGTTAGTAGCAGAATGGTAGTCTGTGGTCAGGATTCTCAGGCGGATAGAGCCCGATAGCGAGTAGGTTAATAACTACTAGAAGGGAAAGAATAATATAAGCTAAGGCAGACTTGTAGACTATAAAGTAAGCCGTATAATATTTTAGCAGTAATAATAAAACGAGTTCATGCATGTTAAGCTAATGAAATAGCGTTATAGCACGCAGGTTATAGCTGCAGCTGCACGGGCTATTAGTCCATATCACTTAATCCGTAAGTCTTACTAGATACAGGTGGTGTTACGGCTCAAAACTTTTTATCACGTCGTGTTAACCGCCTCTATGCGGCGGATTATAGAGCTGCCTGAATATTAAAGGCCGATTGGTTAGAAACGCTAGCTTATAGATAACATCGGACCCCTTTTTAGTAAGGAGAAAGTGGCTTATATATGATTAACCACCCTCTATAAACCAAGGTAAGTTCCCTATTCCTTTCTTTATTCCTTAAGACCGCCTCTACCTCTCACGTATTAAGCCGACTGGTATTCTTCTCTACTTGCTAGGCTACTCCTCCGTAGGCATTCTATCTCACGAAGCTTTGGCTTAGCACTACTAACGTGTCTAGCAAGTACTCTTCGTTGCTTATACTCTACGTCCTAATCTTAATTTCACTAAGAAGCTTATTACCTGATATGGGTTCTTCTATCCTTTGTCAGCTACTTTAGTTTAGGAAGCTTATACTATCTTTAGTATATTCGCGTCTAAGCTTACACCACTTGTTAATTATTACGATTAGGCGACACGATATAGAGAGGATGGCAGCGCTTATAAGGTTAAGGTACGAGATTACGGCAACCTAGCGTACAAGTATTCAAGTGTAGGTAAGAATAAATGAGGCGGGGTTAGAGATTTTTAGTAGTAGTAGCAAGGCATTTTATAATATAGTAGTATTAGCTCCTTTAGCTCTAGTATCGTTTAAGTTATAGAGAGATAGATTAAGAGGGTAAAAGCAATATAACATAAATTCTTTTAACTCTAATATTACACGGTTAATTCTCATTTTTAATTCTTTAAATAAGTGCTAGAACTCCCTTAATTATACTTGCCTCCGCGACATTTTATTATTAACCTGAGCTATATAGCGTTAAGTAAGGTATTACGAAGCTATATTAATCTAAAATCATTATTCCTCCGCTCCGACCTTGTAATCTTTAGACCGTCAGTCTACCCTAGTGTACTAGTGCCTAACGGTGTATCGCCCTCCTATTAGCATGAGTTAAAATCGATGATGACTGGCACGTCCTGCTTATTCAGCATGATATTCCGGGGGTTGATATTATTATAGTTTAATCCTAGGCTATAGAGGTGATTAAGGCCGTCTTTCACGCCCTTCAGGTATTCAGAGAGGTTTATAGGCCGGTTAAGGTCCCTTAACCGGTCCGATAAGGTTTCCTCGTATCTAATAAAATAAAGACCCTTGATCAAACCTCCGTTACTAATATAACTAAGGTAGGAGGCGATATTTTTATATAGATGTTCCCGTAAAATCTCACATATCTAGGCTTTATAGAGAAGTAACTCGCGAGGTTTAACTATACTCGTCTATGGATTGTAGCTGACTAATATAGGCTCCTTTTAAAAGGCCTTATCTGGTACTAGACAGGGAGCAAGCGTAAGATCATCCTTGAGTAGGGGCCAAAGATCCTTAGTTAAGATGCGGAGTAGAGGGCAACGGAGCTCTATAATATCGATCTCCTAGTAGATAGCAAATGCGCTTTGACTTTGTACCTTAAACACCCTAGTACCCTTTATAAGTACGATCGAGAAATGATTAAAATTATAATCGTCTCCGTCTTCTTTCCAAACTTCGAGGTAATTAATAACCTTTATAATAAAGCGATATTAAATGGGTACTAAAAGCTATATAAGCGTTAATTATTAATAAAGAGGGCAAGGGGCATTCTACTTTATCTAAAAGCAAAAACCTTAGTATACTAACTATAACGGCGTGGCCTACTCGTAGCGATCTATATATAGCTACAGCGATTACCTACAGCTCGCCGCAGGATAGCTAAGCCGAGCTAAAACGCCAGCTAAGCGCAGCGGCAAAATGTAGGGATAGCTAGGGGGGGAAGGTTAGAAAAGGATAAGGAGAGCGTAGGAAGAGGAATAAGGATTTCAGAGTATAGTGTGCCGGTGAGGATAATAAAGCAAGAAGCACGATCGCGATTATAGTAGGAAACCTTTTAACTAAGGTCGGCGGCGTTAGAGCTAAAAGTAATCGTCGCAGCTAGGTAGCCTTAGGCAGCCTTAGATGCAGGTCCGAGTAAATAGTCACGAGACGGGAAATAGTAGAGTAGATAGCTGCGTAAGCTGGTACGAGCGAGGAGGAAGAAGGAGAGTAGAATAAATAAGGGATTAAGAGTCTTAAGGACAGAAGGGATAATCTAAGGGAGCGAGGTTGATATTAGATCTTAATTCCATCGTCGCCGCTTTTCTAGTAGATATTTAAAGGCCGCTGACCTTGGTATAAAAGAGCAACGTAATGGTTTCTAATAAAGTGGGAATCAGGTAGCAGCTTCACCCCTAAGGGGGCGCAGTCACCCAGATGCATCACCCAGGTCGGGTGCGGCACCACCCCTGCTCACCCGGCGCACTTGCTAAAGCGGCAGGGGCCAGGCGAGCCTCGAGTGAGCTGGGGGCAGATTTCTGTCACCTTCGGTTGCCAAGCCCGCGTGGCTGGAGGTGGCTGGTGCTCGTAACTCATATTCTACCTATGTTGTAGCTCCAGGCCATCTTTCGATCGAGCTTGTGTTCGTTCGACATATGCTATGTGCCAATATAGCTGAGTAATGTAGTGTTCGAGTGGTGCCAACTCAGTTTCGACTACGATGTCTCCATAGTATCTTCGCCTGACCCACCCACACAGCTTCTTGAACCTGGCCTCTGGCAAGGACATGGAATCGAGCAGCAACCCTGGCCATGAAAGTGCTCCTGAAACGCCATGCCCTCCAAACGAAAGCCTCAAGAAGGCCGAAGATAGCTCAAAGCGTGTGGTTGAGCAAGGCAGGCTGACGGACCACGATCATATCACCCTCATGAATGAAGACCAGGATCTTCGAAGCAGTCGTGGAAAAGATGATCAACAGGACTTTGCATTCATGCAGAACGACACGCAGCTACTTTCTTTATCTTCGGTCTCTGCACCTAACGAGGTGAATCAAGTGAACTCAGGTGTGGAGCTCAAAACACCAAATGTCGATGGACACTCAAGAGACGGGGACTATATGGATCCTACACCCAAGACTCCACGTCAGGAGGTCTCTCCTTCGCGTGCCCAACAAGACACAGTGGCGAAAGGTCAAGGCGACGAGAGCACCACTTCCGAATTACAATGCATAATGGATCAGTTCGACAGTGGACATGCTACGGGAGACGACAGTGACCACAGTAACTCTCACCACATTGGCTCACAGTTGGAAACGCCATTACAGCACCCCCCACGCCGGTCAATCCTGGAGCCATTGATATCCACACGCCCGCAATCGGGGCATGAGCCTCTAGCCAGCCATAGATATTTCGAAAAGCACTCTGAACCTGCCAGTTTTGAACAGGAGACCCCGTCGATCGATGAAGTGGATGGATCACCGCCAGTGCGAATTTCTAGCCTCCCTCAAACGGCTCATGTAGTTGCAAATGATGTCAATCTTCCTCCATCCCCGAGATCATCAAGAGTACTGTCCAAACGTACCCCACCAGGTCCTGATCCTGAACCTGATCTACCTTTCGACTTTCACCGATTCCTAGAACAGCTCCGCCATCGCACCGCAGACCCTGTTGCAAAATTTCTGCGCTCTTTTCTTATTGAATTTGGCAAGAAACAATGGATGGTTCACGAACAAGAAAAGATCATTCATGACTTCTTGGCCTTCATATCCAATAAGATGGCTCAGTGCGAAGTATGGCGAGGAATATCGGACGCTGAGTTCGATAACGCTAAAGAAGGTATGGAGAAGCTTGTGATGAACAGGCTCTATTCGCAGACATTTTCGCCGGCAATTCCGGTATCACCTCCATTACTAGCATCCAAAGCCAAGCGGAAGAATGCTGAAAAGTCGTTGACACCGGGTAGAAAAGGCCAGCATCAGGAAGATATTGAGCGGGACGAAATCCTTGGCCAAAAGGTGCGAATCTATGGATGGGTCAAGGAAGAGCATCTCGATATTCCGCCTGTTGGTGATAATGGCCGGCGTTTCCTCGTCTTGGCGCAGCAAGGTAAGGCATCCGCAGGTCTTCCAACCCTCTACAAGCTGATATTGCGACAGAGCTGTTGAAAATCAAGACGTACAGGGCCCCCAGGGATAAGATCATCTGTGTTTTGAATTGCTGTAAAGTCATCTTCGGTAGGACCACTGATTCTTACATGTGATAAGTACAATGCGACTGATCAGTCATAGGCCTTCTACGTAGCTCAGAAGCTGGAGATACATCGGCCGACTCGTTCGTGCCTCTTTTAATATACGTGGTGCTACATGCAAATCCGCCGGATCTCGTGTCTAACGTGCAATACATTCTTCGTTTCAGGAATCAAGAAAAGCTTGGTGGCGAGGCGGGCTACTACTTATCGTCGTTGGTATATGTTATAAGAACAACATCTATGTGACTACACTGATACTAATACTCACTAGATGGGTGCAATTCAATTCATTGAGAATCTTGATCGGACGTCTTTAACTATTTCCGACGATGATTTCGAGAAGAAGGTCGAGGAAGCAGTATCTGTCTTCGCCGAGCGACACAAAGATGAAATGCCACCACTGCAACCTCCACGTCACACTACCCCTCCCCAGATCTCAGAAAAATCCGCACTCAGTCAACCGGAGGTAGCCCCTCGGAACTCTTTAGAAGTTGAGTATAGTGCGCCACGAAGACTAACATCGGCAAAGGATAATGGGTCTATTGTCAGTAACGATGGTTCAGATGATAGTACTGCAGTGGGTGGGCTGTTGCGAAGCATCCAAAGGCCGTTGACAAATCTAGGCCGAATGTTCTCCGAAGATACTCCAGTCCTCCAGCAACGACTTCAGCCAGGTACTCCACACCAATCAGACTCACCCGCTCGGCTGTCCCCCGCAGTCTTTCAACCACCTCGGAACAACAACGAAGCGAGGAGGTCTACCGAGGAAACCACTTCAACCAACATCGGGGGCCAAAATCATGAGCGAAAGTTTAATGCAGAAGATGCAGCTGCACGTCAAGCGAGTGCCGAAGCTGCAGAAGCGCAAAGGATGCAAAGAGCTGAGCACTGTGATGTAGTGGAGTCAGTGGAGACCAATCACTTATTGGAACATTCAACTGACATTTGACTCCTCAGAACGCTCGCTGGAATGTTTCCAGACCTCGACAAAGACCTTATTGACGATGTTGTACGACAGAAGGAGGGCCGGTGAGTAGGAATCCAACCTTTTATATCGAGTGGAATCGCTAACTTCCGTGCGATATAGGGTTGGCCTGGCCGTGGACGCTTGCCTCGCCTTGAATATTTGACGGCAATGCGAAGACCTCGATTGTATCCTGACTGCGTACAACATCCCGCTCTCATAGTCCTAATCTCGGGCTGGGATCGAAATGTTGTCGCTGGCTACGCCTTGACGGAAAATCCATTACCCGTCCTGATTATTCACAAAGAACCTTCGAAGAGGAAGTCACTCGTTACTTAGCATTAGTGTCCTCCGTCAGCAATCATGCACAGACGAAGAAGCCAGCCTCCTAACTCTCAGTGGCTTGGGTTGCGCCTGCTGTGTAAAGTATTTGCTAGTGGCGCTTTCCTTGTTGTGCAGGCCAGACATTTGATTTGAGCATCGATGCTCAAATTTCCTCTCATCGGTATCACAGCAGTCAACTATTTATCCTCTTCATATTGCATTAATCAATGACAGTGGGTAGGGGAGAGAGCAACCTAGGATAACAATATGGATGGATCCCAAGAGCATGAATTGGAGGAGTGGACAACGGTGCGGACCACTCGGCCACGCGTCCCAGGGCACTCCGAGACCGTACATCAAGCTACAGGACTTCTCGATCCTCCGCCTTCTTACCAATCTGGCTCCCGCCATTATCGGGTCAATCACAATACGGCATTCGCGACATCCCAAGCAAGATCTGTAGAGACTATGCTTTCGATCCGAGTACAACCAAATCAAAAACGGTCGTGGCAGTATATCTTTTGCTGGGCTCTATGGCTTATGGTGGTTGTCCTAATTGTGTTGTGCACTATTGCAATTGTACTCAGCGCCGAACCGGTTGCGGATTCGGGTAGTGGATACACTATACCTCCTAGAGCGTCTCGCCGTGCTGATCTCCGGTCCTCCTCGACCGAAATCCTAGCCGTCTCTGGACTATACATGATACCACCTACTACAAAGGATGCAGATTGGGTACAAGCCGATCGATCACGATTTGAGCCAGCAGTGTCCACTACCATCAGCCCGGAAGATATAATAGGAAGTTTAGTAAGAATAGAAGGGACGTCCACAGTTGCGATTCGCAATGGTTGGCGTGATCCAGAGCAAACGGCTTCCGAGGAGGACGTCACATTCAATCGCTGGGGTGTTGAAACTCTGTATAGGCTCCGTCGTCGTGCCGTTAGTGCAGTACAGATCCAGAGGGGCTGGTGCATGAACAATGTCTGTAGTGATGAAAGGGTCTTGAGCACCATGTGCAGAAAGAAACACAAAGACATGGGCCGATTTGAACGGCAGGAGTGTGATTGGTGCTGGAATGAGAAGCAACGTGCGGAGAGAACCTTGATGCAGAATGACAAAATTGCGAAACATTGTGAGACAGTTGCGCACCAAGCCGCAAGATTTCTAATATTCATTTGTGGCTCGCTCTTCCTCTTGTCGCTTGCAGTCCCGGTCATACTTGTTTTCAGGCTTTGGTCCCGGAAGAAGGCTAGGACGGATATCAAGAATGCTCAGGGTGAGCCCAACAGAAGTAACCGATATGGAGGATTTTGGCCTTTTTGGCTGGGATCAAACTTGGTTAAGCGTTTTGAAAGTGCTGCATCCTCGAAAGAGGAAAGAATTAGGGTACCGTGGTACCAATCCGTCTTCAGAAAACCCAACGACACTCTAGGGACCAATGGCAAGGAAAACCGCAGCCGTACCCGGCTTCAGAAGAAATTGGGAGACAATTGCCCACTGGATGGCCCCAACAACAAGAAATCGAAAGCTCCCATCATGCCAGCTGCTACTGACTCATGGGTCTTTGCAAATCTGGACAACATGGGTGAAAGAACATCTCCTGGTCTAGGAGAGCCTAATGGCCAACGCGGACGACGCAGATCTTCAAGGCGCTCAGAAGCGGTGAGCTCAGATAGCGAGCATATCTCCACGGCCCAAGGATCTTCTGTAGGCGAACATGGGCTTACCAATGATGAAAGAGGACAACTTCCACGACCTGATCTGTGAAATATCATTGAGGCAGTGTGTTTGGTAGCTGATCGTCCCTGGTCGAGCAGCCTTTGTCCCGGGATATTGCGATTGATGGAGGAGCGGGTCATTTGCATAGTTCACGAAGACCATGATGCAGACTGCCTGTTTATGACCTAAGCGTAGCAGCACTCATAGCCGTGAGACTTGGAATATACTCTCCGTTATATGATGAAACGTTGAAATGGACCTCTTGCATAGACGGTGATATGTGAACATTGCTACTGAAGAATACCTAGACTACTTGACTACCCAAAGGTGAACGGACGATTCTTAGCGTATTCTAGCCCAAACAAGAAGCTTTAGCCTTGCCAAGATCTCCTCAATGGTGACACAAGGAGTTCTCTCCACTCCGCCTATGTCGGCGAATTCACCCCTTCCCTTGCCTGCCTTGCTGTAATATGACGAAAGGTCTCAAGTACCTTCTGGTATCATTGCCGACATCCATCTCCCCCACCAATGAACATGATGAGGCTCTTACAGCTCTTCGATCGGCCGTAACGACAGACTATGGAACAGTCTACCCTTTCCAGATACCGGAGTTCAAAATCGGCACCTTGGATGCGTTAGTGCAGCAAGCGGACGACTTAGCTAAGCTTGAAACAGGGTGCGAGGGCGTTGTAGGTAAAGTGGGAGACTCGCTGAAAGCTATACTGGAGGGGGACCCCGAGAAGATAGCACAGCAGAAAACAGTTAATGACAGTCAGTAGAGGATTTGAAATACCCAATTCTTACCAACTGATGCTGAAGATAGAGCCTGCCGAACAATACTTGAAGACGTTTCATTGGAACAAAGTTAAATACAGGGCAGATAAACCATTGGGGGAAATTGTCGATACATTACGAAAGGTAGCTCAAATATTGATCCACTGGGGTTGACCTACATTGATACGCTGGACAAGGAGGTGTCAAGCATCGACAACGATATCAAGAACAAATACAACCAGTATAATCAGGTTAAGACCTCCCTTACAGCTTTACAACGAAGACAGATGTAGGGTTTATCCCGGCCTTCATACTCGAAAACGGATGACTGACTCGCAAATCCAGAGGCAATCTTTCAAACAAGTCTCTCACCGCAATCGTCGACCCTTCCCTCGTAATCAAAGATTCCGAATACCTCGAAACACACCTTATCGCAGTACCCAAAACAATCATTAAAGACTTTCTCAAAAGCTACGAGACCATAGCCCCCATGGTAGTCCCTCGTTCCGCTCAATTGATAGACTCAGATGACGAGTTTTCGCTTTATGCAGTAACGACTTTCAAGAAGTATAGTGCAGACTTCGTACATAAGTGCAGGGAAAGTAAATGGACCCCGAGAGACTTCAAGTATAAAGAGGGCGGGAGGGAGGAAGAGCAGAGGGAGGTAGAGCGTGTAGGCAAGGACGAAAGAAAGGTGTGGGGCGAGGCATTGAGATTGGGAAGGACGGCCTGGGGCGAGGCTGTCATGGCATGGGTTCATGTGCTTGCCCTACGAGTATTTGTCGAGACGGTGTTGCGGTACGGGCTACCTCTGCAATTTGTTTGTGGACTCATAACGGTACGTCAAAACGGCCATTAAGCGCCCTCAATTCCTTGCGGCCATGGAACTGACGTGTGTTGGCACTGATAGACTACACCTAAGCTCGCAAAGAAGGCTCGTGGTTCGATGGATGCTGCGTACTCCCATCTGGGCGGCAAGGCATTCGGGAGAGATAAAAAGGGTCGAGTCACCAAGGACGACTCTTCAACATCGGCGGATATGCAAGCAGCAGGCCATATGGGCGATGGGGGTGATTATTCCGCCTACGTTTGCTACGAATTGGAGATACCATGAAATAGCTTAATCGTTATGGCTGTACATAGCATCTGTAGAGAATCGAGACCGACAAGCTCGAAAGGCTAGACGGCGATGACTGCATGAAACGTTTATACCCGCTCCTCGACCCAAGGACTTCATTGAGCCTTTTCTTGCCTTGCGAGCAGCCCATGCGCCTCTATATACTTGACAATCTGCACAACAGCCTCTTCCACTCCAGTCTCTACACTCCTTATCACGACCTCGGCGTTCTCAGGTTCCTCATACGGCGCGCTGATACCCGTAAAGTCCTTGAGTTCTCCTTTCCTAGCCTTCGCATACAAGCCTTTCGGATCACGGGATTCGGCGACGTCGAGGGGGACATGGACGTAGATTTCCACGAACGGTATCGATCTCGAGGCATGCAGTTCGCGGGCTACTGCGCGATCGGAGCGGTAGGGCGAGATGAAGGATGTGAGAGTGATGGTGCAGGAGTCCGAAAACAACAGTGCAACCTGCAATAGTTTTCAACATCATTCCGGACTGACGAGCCAATTGGTACGAAGACTCCGTACCTCCGCGATCCTCCTGATATTTTCGTTCCGATCCTTCTCGCTGAATCCTAGATCCTTGTTTAGTCCGAACCGCACATTGTCCCCGTCGAGGCGATAGGCGGCCAGTCCGAGGTGTAGCAGGTGCTGCTCCAATGCGATCGCTATGGTCGATTTGCCGCTAGCTGAGAGACCGGTGAACCAGAGAGTGAAGCCTTTTTGGCCGCGGAGAGCGTTCCGCTCGGGGTGGGTGACCGAGGAGTGGTGCCATGTTATGTTGCTGAGTGAGGGTGTGTCAGTCTTATTGGACTTTGTGTAGCTGAAGCGTGGTGTTCGCACCTACGTCGCCATTAGGGATATAGTTGATGAGCTGTCTCTGCCCCTAAGCCTCTCTTCCGGTTGGTTTGAAATGACAATTGGTCGTGGTGGGTGCTGGTCAGCAAATTACGTGCCCAATGACGTACATAGCAGATTGAATTGTCTAACCAAGTACATTAGGGCTGACTTGGCAATTATCAGGCCTAATACAAAGGTCCCAAATCCTAGTACACTTACTGTTACCAAATCTCTAGTACACTTACTGTTACCAAATCTCTATGCATAGAATCCTATGTTTCATTATCTCAACCGCGGACATGATATTGTGAACCGAAAGATGGGGAAGCCAATCCTCTATTCTGAAAGTCTCCGGCTGGACAGTCAGGACCGAATGGGCAGGACTGATCAATAATTTTTCACATGGAACATAACGTTGAATTGCAATCTTACTCCTGCGGTTCCTGTCGATGCTCCGATTATGCAAGCCGCTCAGTTCCCAGCTGACCGTTGGGACAGTAGGACCCCCCCGAAATCCGATAATCGGAGAACTCATACCGTTGTACAGGACCGTAAGTACCGATATTATCCATCATTGTAAGCCTCATTCACTTCGTACATTCTCACATACAACCCTGCCAATATCAGCCAAATTTAATCTCCCATTTGATCTATGTTTAGTGGTCAATGAGTACCAAAGCGGTGCAGGGTGGGCTAAACACGCTTCTAAGAGGGCATACTCTCCCTTCCGCGGCCATCTTGAGCAGTGACGGGAGCACATCATCACTGCTCTGTTGCTTGTACTGAATAGTGAAGAAACGACACTAAAATCGGCATAGAGCGGCCTTGCGATTGTGGTTACACCAAGCTCCTCCATCGTTCTGGTAGCGTGAAAATAGCACCGCTGACCTGTGACTGCTCTGGGCATCCCTCATTCACAATATTTTGATTGAAGCCAGCCACCATGCTGATAATTGTGGGTGGACTTGAGCCGGCTCTTCTTGCGGTGTTGTTGGTGAAGTACAACAAAATACATTAGTGAAAGGAGCCCCATCTTCGTACCGAAGTGGTAGTTGGCTGCTTTGTAAAGTCAAAGGTAAGGAGGGAGACCCTTTTCGATATCTCTCATTGCGAAGCCATCCCTGTTAGCAATCCAGGATTATCGAAGTACAACTATGAGAGCAACGGTAACCACAAATTTCCTTCTCTTTCCTTGTTGGCAGCTTAGGAAAAGTGGCTATTTTGGATTGACACCAGAGTCCATACCAAAATAGCTGGTATCAACACTAGTCTGGATCGATCGGAGTCCCTTGACCGATGTGTTGTGTAGCGACTGCAATCATTATGACAATTTGGTGGCATCGAGTCCATATCCTTGGAGGTGACCGTGTCACAACTGAGAGCTGATTCGAGGGGCCATACCCGGATCTCAATGCTTAAACAGACCACGGCAATATGCTAGATAGGGACACATTTCTACGATCTGAGCAGACAACACCGCGGAAGCTAGCGCCGTAACACTTTTCAGAGGGCAGGAATCTCACTTCACTTTCCAATCGTTGAAGTTCTTCCCACCTCACAAACTCTTTGTCGAACCTCGACCAATTCCACACCTCTTCCCAGCCTGCTACCGTCGGTTTACATCAGAAGAGGATCCTACAAATGGCGGAGCGCGTTTGTAATTGCTTGATACGGCTCATTGTTGGCAGAGGTACTCCAACTTCAGCCATAATATGTTTTACCGCACTGATGTTCAATTAGATCTGAGTGACAAGCACAAACGATGGCGCCTTGATAGAGATAACAGCCGCAAACTTGAAGCCCAGACACGCAATGGGACAAGGTCAAGACCTGTCACAGCGCATGCAGCAGCAGTGTACAATCGATCACTACGATCACTATCTGGACAGACTGGACGCTCACCACTGACATTGGGCACAAATCCCGAACTTTGTGGGGCAGTAATGCCTCCAGGGTTAGGCCTTGCTCTAGCATCATCGCCAATTTCAGGGTCGGGAGCAGAAACAGCCATGGAGCTCGCATTGTCCCCAGAATTGGATCTGGTCCCTGGTTCAGCGGGCGACCCAGGGCCTCCATCACCACCAAAGCCAACATCAGGACCAGAGACTCCAGGAGCGTTACCTCATAGGCCATCATCTTCAGCAGCGCCACATTCAGTGACCTCAGCACTGTCGGGACCTGCATATACATCTGCGCAGACAGGCCGGGTCTCTGCGCCTGCGCATTCCTCATCCTCGAATCCAAGCCCAAAACCCCAGATCCTTATGCCGAATCGCCACTATTCGAACGTCCATAGTCACTATGCAAGGGTCACCATCCATGTCAAGCAGAATGAAATCAACAATGAGATCGAGATCACAGATGTCATGCAGTCCTACGATTATGGCTGTTTCGACACCCATTATCACATAGGCTTCAAACGCCACAAAGCCAAAGGAAATGCTCGTATGTCGGCTCGAAAGGCTGTTGATCCGGAAAGGCTGCCTCAGGATTCCAAGGCGTGCGACGGCCGTAAAGAGAAACACGTTGCATGGGTACCGAACTTGATCCAGTACCATCAGAAGCCTTCAAACATCCCACGACACCACCAGCATCCACCACCTATTGAAACTCACCGACCCTCAAGGGTCAAATCGGCACTGCGCACAGTGACTACGGGGAGATGAAGAAGTTGACCCATGAAGGGGTGGTTGTGAGCGGCGCGTGAACGTGAGGACTTGATCGAGATCTGCAGGCAACGAGGAAGGATTATTTCGTGGAGTTTGGACGGAGGACATGGTATGATACCCTAAGATACTGGTCGTGGATGGATGCTACAATGGTGAAAGTACGCTTGTACCTTAGCAACCACCAAATGGCGTATGTTGTACTGTGTATATCTTGCAATAGCAAGCATGTATTCCCAGGCAGACGATTGAGGGACTGCTTCACTACACAGTCTTACATTGAAACCTCAGTCTTCTGTCCTTTGGACTCAACTCACCGTCAACTTTTTCGTCGACCTCCCCCTTTTGCCGCCACCCAAAATCCTCTGAAATATCCGAGCATACCTTTGATTCCTACGTAGTCCTCATTCTCCCCCCCACCTGCCCCCACATCCTCTTGAAACTTTCTTCATCATGCCGCAGCATCGTCCCCTCCTCATGATCCAATGCTCCTACTGTATCAGCACCACTATTACCCCTCTGCGTTCCCCCCCCCCTCTCTCCACCCCAAAAAAGTACCCCACCGACCACCCAACTTCACAAGATCAACTCAACTGAACAGAACAGATAGAAAGCAAACTACACCACTGTTATATCGAAGCTCCGCTCGAACGCCCATGAATACAGGAACGAGACTGTCATCGAGGACATCTCCGATGGAAAGTTTGCCCCATAGCATATCTTAGTCACCGGAAAGATCAAAGCCAAGGTCAACGAAGGTGATATTGTAATTTGGTACCGTAGGCATCCATTCATCTTCGCTATGTGCGCCATCGGCGATCGATTTGCAAATAGTGTGGGTGGAATACCTGAGCGATCGAAGTTGAGGAGTGTGTGCTTTGATAAGAGGAAGGGGATGAAGGGAGGGCGGTGTAGCTCCGTGATGGGAAGATGGAGAGGGTGGGGAATGCGCGATTGGCACTTGTGTCTTTTCTAGTGTAAGCTGTACGTATGTTGCATGTTGCACTTTTGCGAAGAGGACTTGGCTTGCGATCTCACTAATACAACGGATGGGTATGGGGAGATTTCACAGTTTTATTCCTTTCGAATGAAGGGTCACTTTTCTTCGGATGCGAATATCGCCATTCGGTGATTTCGGATCGGATGTGAGAGATGAACAAGGTTGCACTAGAGAGTTACGGTCTTCATGATGTTGGGAATAACCTGGAATGGGGCCGTTTGCTGTATTCTCTCGGTAAGTGTTGCGCAGGCTCATGGACCATGGCATCATTGAGCTTCAATCCATACCAATGTACATCTTTTCCTCGAGCTGTATTATGTGGCTTCACCCTTGGAGATGCCCTTGTTCCCATGAAGATCCTCCAATAAAGGTGAAACCCAGATCCAGCCCTAGACGCAGATATGGAATCAATGTATGTCATGGCTGTGACAACTCCATGACGGTAGCTTTCCAGAGTCACTGAGATCCAATACGATATTTTGACACACACGTTGAGAAGGTTTTGTTGATGCTCCCATCTCTTCAAGCCCTTTTGCATGCTCGCCAGCCGACACCAAGGTGATTCAGACGATTGGTACGTGGGCGGACGTTGCTTTGGCAGTCTCCACTACTATGGTTCTTGATTGATCGTTATGCATACTGCTCGAATTCCGCAACGCCCCTGGGTACGCCCTTACGAAGCAGTACCTATAGCAATTGCCAGTCCCGTGTTGACAATTGGTAGCCAATAAGGTATCCCCATCTTCCACTGACTCCAACTGTAAAGCCCAGATCAGTAGTGTTTAAGAAGACGAAGCTTGTCACGGTGAAAATGTCCAGAACAGGAGTGCTAAGGGGGGGGCGAGATAGCTTACACCCCCATCAGCGACAAACACCCTGACATGACCGATCCCCCAACTCTCGTTGCGGGTAGTGCCACACCGACAGACGCAATGCACATTGCAACACCTATGATCCTTGTGAAGGTGACAGCATCGAGGGGCACGAACGAAAAGGCGGCAAGTGTGCCGTCAGCTTTAGCCATGGCGCGTTTTTGGAGGGATGGAGTTGGAGAGAAGGGAAGACGGGCTTGACCTCCGAGGACTAGTTCGAAAGAGAGTATGATAGCAAGGGCGTGGGACAGTAGCGCCATATTGATCTTACTCCAGGAGTGAAACGGCGGAGGAATCGTGAGTTCAACCAAGTGGTGAAGGAGTCTTCTATTTAGCCGTGTCTTTGAAAATCCTTGGCAATGACTGGGTTGCATTAGCACTGAAAAAGCAGGCAAGAATAGCCGAAACGTACCTGGGCGTGTCTAGGTTCAATGAACAAGCCATCAGCTTCTACAAGCACTTTGCCCGGCTCCTCAGTCTCGCTTAGCAGCTCTATCCTTCCCCTGACCCAGACCTTTCTCCCTTCGACTTTGACAGTCTCAGCTTTCAGTACCACAAACGAACCAGCAGGGGCCGGGCTTCTGTAATTGACGGTCAAGCTCGCAGTCATGCCAATCTTGTTTGGTAGTGCAGAGAAACCACATCTTGCAAGACCCTCGTCACACAGCGTCGCCAGCAAGCCTCCATGTACAATACCCACATGACCGCAAAGATCTGTGCCCAAGTATAACATTGACACCAGACTCTTGCCTTCTTCGAGAAAGACCAGCGGTGGAACAGGTATCTTGCCCGGGCCTAACAAGGTACCACCAGTCAAACTATGCTTCCGGTGTTCGTCTATGAAACGTAGATGGGGTCTTGATTCCGTCCACGCAGGATTCGGGCGCAAGGACATGGCAAGTGGGTGACTACCTATGTAGTCATTGATCTTGGCGGCCTGCTCGTCTGGGGCCTTGTATAGAGCGAGGGATTCTGCATCGGTGGGAGCGGACATAAGAGATAGGATCGAGGCAATTGCCGGAGCGGTTGCGATTAGAAATCCGGCAGAGGTGAAGGCGATGGAAAAGGCAGAGATTGTGAGTATACGCCGAAGGCGAGCGCGTCGAAGACTGGGCTTGGATGATGCTGTGACTCAATAGTCAGTTGGGACATCGTGAATCCTGTCGGCGCTTTATTGAGAAAGCACATACTCAGATTTGAGCTGTACGATCTCGGGGAAAGGGTATGCTTGGCGAGTGATTGGAGGACTGACAGCTGATAGGGAGGTGATGGCGCACAGAAGGGGCGAGCCCTCATGCGACTTGATCGGATTGCCGAAGGAAGAGACATAATTGCTTTCGCAAGCATGGATGAGTGAGTTTGAGGTAGAGGGTTTTGTCTCTAATCAGATCGCGATGAGTAAGCATCGTACCTGAGCTAACCTGCTAGTTCTAAAGTCAATATAAATGATCCTAACATTAATTGGCTTGACCAGGAGCTCTCTTTGGTATTTGATAGCAACAGTTTGTGAGCATCTAGGATACCCTTCCACTCACGGAGTATTCGTTGTCGAATTTGAATCCTTCTTAGCCAACATACCGATAAAAAGCTTTCTGGTGATATGTTCAAAGCCACCGATCAATATCGATCTTATGAAACCTTGGTAGGTAAGGACTAGACATTTTTACCGAGACTCGTTTGTTGTCCAGGCTGTCCCTGCTATGCATATCTAATACACAGCCTGGGCGCTGTGCAAGATTCTCTAGGCATTGTGCCTGAGTGCTACCCACAATCAACAAGGAAATGTAAAATGAGGGAATAGGACGAGCCACAGGGCAGATGATTCGTTGTCAAATCGTAGCAACAAGGTCCCATTAGACAGTTTGAAAGTGGGTGCTAGACGTGGCACTATATATTATTCCAACGGCAGAGGAAGGTCATACAAGCGAGAAACAATGTATCACTGCATCGATATCTCCCGCGAGCCGACGAAAGATATTACACCCTATTCTCTATCCTCTTGTCACCCATCATCGGAGAATAGACCTTGCATTTACCAGTGGCTTGTCGGGATTGTCCCCATAAATAGCTTTATACTAGCGGTATCTACCAGAGCAATTCTTGGATCTCATCTTCTATGGCGGAGTACGAATAATGGTACTTGGCGATGACCACTGACATACGACGGGGTTGTCTCAACATAAGTCCCTCGTTCTACCACGCAATTGGTGGGGTCGTTGACAAGACAGTCGCTTTATGCGGTTGAATATGTCACGTCGTCTTCTCCCAATCTTTATAGTTGTGTGATTCCATGTGTGCCCAATGACCTGCACGCGTCACAAATACACGAAGTTTGGATGGCATCATGACCGAAGATGCTACGTGAGAGCCCTCGCCTGGATGCTGTATCTTCAAGCCACTCTAGTAATCGTAGAGAGACTAGCACAAGTCATATTCCATCTGTCCGCATACTTACTGGTACTATTGCTGGTTGTTATTTCTGTGATCGTTCTCAATTTAGAAGGTGGATAGCTCCAATGGTCGGATTGATTCCTTCCAACCCGGAGGATACGTGTTGCTTCTCGCTTGCTTGGATATCCAGGTGGTTCCTGGTTCCTGCCCTTGCAGATTTGGGGGCGAGCAACCCGGGATGTGACTCCGATCTGCAGTTTGCTCCCCACAAGCCTAGGCCACTTGGTAGTCGCGGAGCAATACCATTGCATAATCATCCCACTTGAGTTCCTTACCGTATTGCCTCTTTGCTACAATTATACCATTGCTTATTGCATCTATATTTCCGCTATCGTTCGCATAGTTCTATTGTTGCGCCGCAGACCGCATACACTTTTGCTTTTTGTCGCGCCGCCTCACACGACACCAAAGGCTCCGGCTTCATATTCCAGCACATTTGTATTGCTACTCGAAAGCTTCGCACCGAGTATGCCTCCAACACGCAGGACCAAGATTCTGGCTGTAGTTCTTGCTATTATCGTCTGCACCATTTGGTACCTCTCTGTATGCGCAGACCCTTCTATCCACTTGGACGCTTCGTCTCGTCACTTGACACTATCAGATGCTGACATGCTATCTTCAGAACGACTCCTCATCCACAGAATTCTACAGCCGTACTACAGCTGCCCTTGATAAACAAAAAGCTTCGGATCGGGAAACAGCTCAGCAACTGCAGGAAGCCAAGGACGCCGCGAATATGCACGAGCCAGTTGGGTTTCAACCTCCACAAAAGCCCATCGGAGTGGACACACCCAAGGTCGCTCCAAATCACGATCGCCCAGAAGTGGCCACCTCTTCTGATTTGAACGGGAAGAAGAGTGTGGCTGGTAGAAAGACTATGAAAGGGACCGACTTCCAAGGTTTGCATATGGGCAAACTTGCGCCGAAGGAGACACAAGTGGCAGCCGACAATAAAGCCCAGGATGAGGACGAGATAGCAGGCAAGGAAGAAATAGTGAAATCCAAAGAGGATCAAGAAATCGAGATCGAGCTGAACACAATACTGAAGAAGGGTCCCAGTGAGTCTCTAGTAACGACTACGCCTGCTGAAGATGAAACCTTGTCCTCGACTAACGATACATATCTGTGTAGTCATAGTTTTCAGCAAATCTTACTGTCCCCATTCTGCCAAGGCCAAACGAATACTCCTCGAAAAATACACCATCGTGCCTGCTCCTTATGTTGTTGAGCTCGATATCCATCCTATGGGTCCAGGATTGCAGAACGCGCTGGCGCAGAGTACGGGGAGGCGGACAGTTCCTAACGTACTTATCAGTGGCAGGAGTATCGGAGGAGGAGACGATATAGAGGCGTTGGATGACAGCGGTGGGCTGATAAAAAAGATCAAGTCAATGGGTGCTAAGAGGATTGTGGAAGCAAAGCTCACTTAAGAGTTGTTTTGTAGTGGGTGGTCTTCTGATTTGGCGCATTGGTTTGGAGGCCGAAGGTCGGTGGCATCACCGAAATCTCTTGGGGTGGGATCTCACGTGTGGGAACGGCGTCTAGCGGAATTGTGGTGGCATATTGGACTTAGCACTGGTGCATTATGGGTTTTGGATTGCTGTTGGATACCCATGTTCGGCTATTCATTGTCATTATTATTGACACGCAGAAACTGTTATGACAGAGCAGCATTTCGAGTTCAGACACGGCTGTAGCAATTCCTTATGTTTTATGCACAATGCCTTGCTGAAAACTTCATCGGGTTATATCAAGCTCTTCTTAGACTAGCGCAGTAAGTCTTGGCGCGCACAGAAGTTGTTCGCCAATTTCACGCCTACCTTCAAGATCATGAACTCGACTCCTTGACACTCCGCCAGCAATAGCCAAGATGAGGTACATTCACTCGCAAGAGTCGCTGACTATACCTGAAAATGGTGAGTCTGTCTTGATGTCCCCACAGAGCATAGACCAGCAGCCCCAAACGGCTCCGCTAGGCCCTGGTCGCCTGTCAGAGCATCGATCAACAGCAAGATTAATTCCAAGGATCGCTGCTGACCAGTAGTCAGTCAAGGTCCACATCAAGTCGAGGATTGTCACGGTTGAGGGGCCTCGAGGTATACGAACCTGCAATCGCGAAGGACCTGATATAGTCTAACATTCGATAGGCAAATTGGTGAAGGACATGTCTCATCTCTCTGTTTGTTTCTCGCATCCTGCGAAGAACATGATAAATATCGAACTACATCATGGCGCCCGCAAGAACGTCGCCACGCTCCGCACTGTGAAAACCCTCATCAACAACCTCGTCATAGGCGTTACGAAGGGATTCAAATACAAAATGCGATACGTCTACGCCCATTTTCCCATCAATGTCAATATCGAGAAGAATTCAGAAACAGATCTGTACGAGGTGGATATTCGGTACGTTGATAACATAGCCGCATTGGAGGGTGTCGCTATGGGTGTCTGACGTGTCATTGTACAGGAATTTTATTGGGGAGAAGATCGTGCGACGGGTCACTATGCTGCCAGGTGTCGACGTCGAGGCCTCGAAAAATCAGAAAGATGAGCTACAACTGACTGGGAACTCTCTGGAGAACGTATCCCAAAGCGCCGCGGACATTCAACAGATATGCATGGTCCGGAACAAGGATATTCGGAAGGTAGGAAAACATCACGGTTCGCACATTATAATTCTGGTCTAATGTAGTCAATGGCATAGTTCTTGGATGGCCTGTACGTGTCGGAGCGAGGAAACATCGAGGACTAGGGCCACAAGTGGTTCAGTGGCGATGAAGGAGGTCTGGATCGTGCTGCATAGCAGGATAGCGAATGGGATACGTTTCGGTCATCGATGATATGCACGGAAATTGCGGAGTGCGCATACCTTCGCATGCTGTACGCTTGAGAGCCATTGAGAATCAAGCACAGTTCTCTAGCGTGCTCATGATTCTGGACAAGGCCGTCTACAGCTTTTGAGACCTCAAACATTCGTCGTTTGGCTCCTTTGAGTCGCACAATCTCCTCAGGCTTATCTCTCCCATATATTTGCTTACAGTAACTGCAGCAGAGTTATGTTCACTCCCGCGGTGGTCAATCACCTTGCCGACGTTTATTGGACAGACCTCGGATTTGCCCCTTCGATTCGGGATTGCTAAACCTGCTCGTTCACCCACTGTTGAAGGAATCGTACTAGTGAGCTATAGGGCAAGATAGTTTTCCCTCTCCAGCTCCTTGGCGTCAAGTGAATTCCTCCATACTTGGGTACTCCTCTGAATACACTACAACAAGGTATATGAGCCACCCAGCCAGGGCTTTCGGCGACGATGGTTTCGCTAGGCTGGTGCCGAAGGTAGAAAAGCTTTGCGAAGAGCGGGCTAGCATTCATTATTGAGTACCCTAGTCGCTTTCAGACGTGCCCACTGCGGATATTGTACTTGTATGCATGTTGACAGCTTTTCGGCCTCGCCGCCTGCGAGCGATACCTTAGATAGAGAACACATAATTCACTGCCGCCAATATGCACGTGAACGACGCTAGAGCTTGGTCAATGTTGGTAGCCGACTTATCTACCGTAGGCAGCTTACCACCCGAAACATTGGGTCGTCCAGCCCTTATCTACTTTATCGTCGTCGGTTGCGCTCCCCTTCTCCCCCTGCTCCTTCTGCGGGGAATCTTTTGGGTCAGTCTTCGGGCCCGATCCTTGCTCTAGTGAGGTGGCTTTTGCTTTGTACTAGACAGCTAGCCGTTGAAGTATAAACCTTGTGACAGTTATTGTATGGCGGCAAAGGCCCTGGCTTGCGGTGACTCGCAGCCATCCCACAAAAGTACAAGAAGGCCACTGCCCCCCACATCTTGTGTTGATCTCAGCTCCTCCATCTTCTGTTGGACATCTCTCCCACATTAGAGAGTCACCATCCCATCAGTTACAGGATGAATGGTACCGATGACTACGATGTCAAGGTGAAAGATGGCTCCCACGAAGGACTATCGGCTTACCACAACAATGTACAAGATCCCGAAATGGAGGGTTTGACGCTGTATGAAAAGAAAGCTCTGCTCGTGAATCGTGAACTGGATTCTCATGGCATGGGAAAGTACCAATGGTACATTTTCTTTCTGTGTGGCTTCGGCTATCTCATAGATCTGCTCTATGCACAAGCATTCGGTCTTGTTGAGCCATCGATACAGCAAGAATTTGGCTTTGGAGGTAATTAGCGGTCACTCCTCTCGTAAACTCGAACGCTCACCGTAGATCAGATTCTAAGTCGGGCGATATTTTCAGTAGCTTCTCCGCAGGGCTCACAGCTGGGGTATGTACTTTTTCCGACAACAGAGCTCAAGACGATTGACAGTTGTGAACACCTCTAGGCCTTTGTCTGGGGAGTTCTGGTTGATATTATTGGCATGTGCTCTTCGCCTAGCCTGTACTCTGGCTTGCCTGATTATCTACGACGGTATGAAACCTCGAGCTGACTGGGGCACCTAGGTCGTCAATACGCGTTTAACTTTACAGTCTTGATTACTTCTGTCTTTGGTCTATGTCTTGCCGGACCTTCGACCTACAACGGAATACTTGTACTTACAGCCTTTGTTGGATTCGGCGTGGGAGGTAACATCCCCATTGACACAACTATATGTCTTGAATTCATTCCTCAGGTATGTTCCTGTTTACAGGTCAAAAGCATGTAACTCACGGATGGAAAGAACCGACGTTTTCTGCTGGCGCTATTGTCGATCTTCCAACCCTTGGGTGTGGTTATAGGCTCTGGTATAGCATATGGGTTCATTCCAAATTACAGCTGTGGCAATGAGGGAAATGATGCCCAGGGTAAAGCCTTGCCAGCATGTAGTAAAGTCAAGCCGGGAGAAGTCTGTTGCACGAAGTCTAGCAACATGGGCTGGAGGTACACTTTACTCTGCATTGGAGCAATTTGCCTCGCCGTCTTCTTTCTCCGATTCGTGGTCTTCAATTTTCAGGAGTCGCCCAAATATCTACTTTACAGGGGCAAGGACGAGAAAGCAGCGAAGGTGCTTCAATATATAGCAAAATTCAACGGACGCCAGAGTAATATCACGCTTGCCACCTTCCAGGCTCTAGAGAATGAAGAAGCATCTCTGGCCAGCCGAGGCGCAATCGCCACGGTGTCAACTCCAACGCAGCTCAAGAAAACCTGGCGCCAACAGATCAAGCTAGAACTTGTGAGATACAAGATGTTATTCGTGAGTACCAACACAGCTCGTTTGACCATATTAGTTTGGATCACATACGTCTTCGACTATTGGGGCTTTAGTATTGCTGGTGAGCAGACCATCGATGCATCACGATGGAATTCTATTGACACCGAGAAGGGTCGTTTTTACCGAAAATCTTGATCAAGAAGAACAGCGCTATTCATGTTTCACTCAGAACAAGTTACAGGAACTTCATCATCATATACATCTGCGGTGTCCCTGGTGTTATGCTGGGCGCGCTGATGTACGCTGTCCCACGAGTGGGTCGTAAGTGGGCCATGGTTGGAAGCTCCGCGCTGATGGGCATCTCGCTCTTCCTCTTCGCCACCGTGAACACCGAAGCTTCAAACATCGGATTGAATGCCATGGAGTACTTTTTCCAAAGCATGTTCAATGCCGTTCTCTATGGATGGACACCAGAGGCATTCCCGGCACCGATCAGAGGAACCGCAGCCGGACTTGCAAGTTTCTGGGGTCGTCTGTTCAGCATCGTCTCCCCCTTGATTGCTGCAAACCTGCTTGCTAAAAACCTGAATTCTCCTTTGTACTTGGCCGGGGCGGGGGTCCTCGTTTGCACGATTGCTATAATCCTCATGCCGACCAAGTCTATGGGAGCACAGAGCTACTAGCTCATCAGGGAGGCAGTCGGGTGGATTCATGTCGCAGTATGCAAGCAACGGTTCGTAGCTCCAGCGTAGTCCATGTTATATACCCTCCCATGCCTCAAATTGCAACGGAAATGATACTTGCTTTTCCAGCCCCGCTGCCCACCAGAATCAGCGACCAGCCTACACAAGTCTGCATTTCGGCATGACCACTGACGGATCAGTTGGGCTACATGCTAGCTATCGAAGACGACAGTTGGCAGCTCATTGAGACAGATCTGGGCGAACCCTCCCTACGGTACGCTACATTTAGGTAAGATGCGTAGGGCTACCATATCCGCGGATGCAATACTCCATCTAAGGTAAGTAGGTATCCGGCAGTTCCGAAAGGAGATACGAGATCAACAGACAATAATGTTAGTGGAGGTCCAATGGAAAGGAATTTGCAGAGGGTCGTACTCCGTCGAAATAGAGTCAAGCCCAATAGATCCTCTGTGATGGAAGGAGTAGATTATTGAGACTGATTGATGACTGACATAGATCATGCAACAGTTTCGCCACCAAGCCAAGTGGGCGCAGTCATCTCGCATCCTTCAAGTACGAGGGAGAAGGAACGGTTGGAGGATCGAACATGTCCAACATGAGCGTCGATGGTTGCCACACAGCAAAGACGGTCTAAGAGCAGATTTGACAACAGGTTACCCTCGTAATGCTCCGGGCGAATAAGATCCAAGGCGTATGGTGGAGCTGTATCTATCCGCATTTGATCTGAGATCTCGACTCGAGTGGTTCAGGAACATGGAAGATTAACGAACCAACGGATTGGCAGTGGGTAGTTACCTTATCCGTGGTGGTTGCACTCTCACTGTCGCTTCCCTGCAGCCGTTGAGTACCTACCTACGCACCTACGGAAGCACGGCCCTTGTTGGCGGGATGATGGATCCAATCACCAGTGCTCTCTTCCTGGCAACGACACATGGGATGGATAAGCCCCCACTTCAGCCTCATTATCTCATCTCACCTCTCACCCGAGCTGACGTTATCCGTTATCCAGGTTGAAGGTGATTGCAGATTGACTGCCATACCCCGCGGCAGCCACAGAAATCGTCATCACGACATGATGGCGTAAATGTTCAGATAAGCTTCGTGGAGGAATCGAGCTAGTATGGGTCCGGTATAGTTCTAGAACTACTAGTGTGGAAGGTTTCTCCATCACTGAAGAGGGGGGCCCGGACTCTCCGGGAGACCGGGTTCAAGCCCATGATAGTACGTAGAAGTACATCAGCTGGGCGCCCACAATGCCCCACCGACCCCCTTTGACTTCACCACCAGCGCCCTATGCAAGCTAGTCTAGCACGCTGCTCACGATGGCGCATTGCTTACTTCTACGATCGGCAAAATGCCCACTATCAGTCCCATGTTCCCAACTTCCATCCATTGCCCCAGAAGCTGTACCACCCCACGAGTAATATTCACTTGACACAACTTCCTCCTTCATCCTCATTGCCCAAGCAGAATACATCTTTCAGAGACCAGCTCTTACTCCAGCGGTATCTTCTCAATTGCGGACTGCGGGAACCCCCACTTACATCTCATACATCTTGGTGGTTAATGCTCCAGGAGGTCCACCGCCGCAAACCCTCCTCTCTATACTACACTCCCTTGGTCCGGGGAGTCCGTTGTCTCAAATGGCGTTAGGTATGATGAAGAGTCGTAAAGTCGACACAAACAACATCCATGCAATCGATGCCAACAATGCTTCATCCGATTATACCGACAAGGCTGCCGAGTACTATGATCCCGAAGCTAACAACGAAAAGGGTCGCAAGAAGAGCGTAATAGCATCCGGTGTCCTAGGCGATTCCGACGACGCTTCCTTGACCGTGGGCAAGCAACTGGAGCTGGAGTCAACCAACTCCATCAAGTACAGGACATGTTCCTGGCAAAAGGTGATTTGATCCTTTTTCATCTTCCATCTCTTCTATACGACCATCGAGAAGTTGAAGGCCAGCTGCAAGGCCGAATCGACTTATTTCGATACATGCAATACAAACTGTCAGATGTAAGCATTGCACTGGATAGCATGTTGACGAGAGATGACAGACGGCTGCTCTTTTGTTTAGCGAGTACATATGTTTGGCAATCATGTCATTCCCGTACTCCTACTCCGTCTTAGGCCTGGTCCCCGGGTTGATCGTCACGGTCGTCGTCGCTCTGTCTGTTCTGTACACTTCGTTGATCGTCTGGTAAGAGACTCGATTTCCGGGTATATGCAACGAAGCTTATACACAATATCAGGGAATTCTGTCTCCGTCACCCGGAACTCCGCGATGTTTGTGATGTTGGTCAGATGCTCTACTTCGGCTGGACATGGGTGTGGTACCTGACTGCCGCCATGTTCATACTCAACAATACTTTCATTCAGGTGAGCTCTACACATGCCCTTTCCACCTCATAAGTATATTCATCGCTTTAGGGACTCCACGTTTTGATAGGCGCCAAGTATCTCAATACGATGACTAATGGTGCTGTCTGCACTGTCGGTTTCGGCGCCATCTGGGCAGTCCTCTCGTGGTTTTGCTCTCTACCCAGGACGTTTGACACTCTTTCCAAATTGGCTACTTTATCGGCATTCTTCACCTTCATATCCGTCCTCCTTGCAGCAGTGTTTGCTGGTGTGGAAGGCAAACATGGAACGGCGGGTTACAATACCCCAGGCGGTGGAAAATCTGGTCTGCTCACAGGCGAGCCAATTGTCCTTGTCGTTGCAACTGCAGGTACTGGCTTCGTCAGTGGAATGAACGCGTTTTTGAACATCAGCTATACCTTCATTGGTCAGATCACTATTCCCAGCTTCATCGCTGAGATGAAGGAACCCAAGGATTTTCCCAAGGCACTCTGGGCTGTCACCATCTGCGAGATTATCGTCTTTAGTGTTGTGGCGGCCGTCATCTACGCCTACACTGGAACGCAATACGACACTGCACCCGCATTTGGATCTCTGGGCAACGTACTCTACAAGAAAGTGGCCTTCTCGTTCATGATTCCAACTTTGATCTTCTTAGGTGTTCTTTATGCGTCCGTATCAGCTCGCTTCGTCTTCTTCCGCATCTTCGAAGGTACCCGTCACAAGGGCAACCACACCGTAATTGGCTGGGCCTCCTGGGGTGGTATTCTGGCTATCACGTGGATCGCTGCCTTCATTATCGCGGAGGTCATCCCATTTTTTTCCGACTTGTTGTCTTTGATGAGCTCGCTTTTCGACTCCTTCTTCGGCTTCATCTTTTGGGGAACCGCCTACATGAGAATGCGGAGTTCGGATTATGGGCCCGGATGGATCACCAAACGCGGTATTCGAGGCATCGCAGGGTTTGCCTTGAACGTGATTATCATCCTGATCGGTCTCTTCATGCTTACAGGCGGGACATATGTGAGCACCTCTACTTCTCCACCATTGTCCACCGTTCTAAGATCATTCCAGGCTACATGTCAGAGTATTGCAGACAATTATAAAGCTGGTACCGTTGGCGGTGTCTTCAGTTGTAAGAGTAATGCACTGTAGTAGGATTTGTTCACAATGACCTCGGGCCGATTTGTCTTGTCGAATATGAACAATCTACCGACGCATCTTGTATATAGCAACAAAGTAACATGCTCATATACCTCCCTGGTGGTACTCAACATGGTGTGGCCTATGTGCAACCAACGGAGTTGAAGGTCAATGGTGGCTCAAAAGTAATAGGGTATCAAACCCGCCTGACGAAACCCTTCCCCTCTTATTCTATTTAGGACGGCCTGAGAATGCATTTCTTGAATCAAGACCCAGTCATTTCAGTTGCATCATAGACCAACACGTGAACAATACCTATGGGCTTCCTTGGCATCAGGTAAGACATAGAGAAAAAAAGCCGACTGTCATCTGTGATGGACCCCGCAATTGCTGTCAGAGCAGCTTTCAAAAGCGTCCGATGCTCCAGGAATGCTGTCCGCTCAGCTAGATATTGGTCAAATACTAGTCGTGCGCGGATTGTGCCTGTCAATGGTTCAGGTCCCTCGAGAAAATCCCTTCCATCCACGCTCTACCAATGGAACAGATCACTGCAGTTGCCAAAATCCATCATAACTTCTCAGCGAAGACACTCTTCACACGATGCATCAACCAGCGATGGAGGACTCAATCGTACAGCACTACATGGTTTGCATGTTGAGAATGGAGGCAAGATGGTGCCATTCGGGGGCTTCTCTATGCCAGTACACTACTCCGATCTCAGCGTTGGGGAAAGTCACAAATGGACGAGGGAAAGAGCCAGTCTGTTTGACGTGGGACATATGTATGCTTGACTCCTTTCTATTGTAGAACCAGTGACTGAATACTTTCCTCCAGGGTCCAACATCGCTTCTCCGGTCCTGGTGCTGCTCCCTTTCTTGAACAGATAACTCCCACCTCCACCGCGTCCCTCGAGACCAACCGCTCCACGCTCTCCTGCCTCCTCCATCCAGCCACCGGCGGTATCGTAGACGATACGGTCATCACACGCCTTGGGCCCCAAGCCTTCTACGTCGTCACCAACGCCGCCTGCAAAGCCAAAGATGTTGCATATCTGCAGGAGCAAATCGAGGCAAGAGATACGCGCCACGGCGCTCTGGAATGGGAAGTGCTTGACGACTGGGGTCTCGTCGCTCTACAAGGCCCACTAAGCGCGGAAATACTGGAACGTGCGCTCGTAACAGCAGGCGCCGAAGACGTGGACATCAAAGCCCTCTACTTCGGCCAATGCCTCCACGTTCCCCTCACCAACCTACCCTCAGCGCCCCCGGCCGCAGCAAAAGACCCAATCCTCATCTCCCGCGGCGGCTACACAGGTGAAGACGGCTTCGAGATCTCCATCCCCCCCGCCCTCACCGTCCCACTAATCACCCACCTCCTCAGCACCGGCGGCCGCGACCGCCTCCGCCTCGCCGGTCTCGGCGCCCGAGACAGTCTAAGACTTGAGGCCGGAATGTGTCTCTACGGCCACGACCTGAACGACGAGACCACCCCCGTCGAAGCCGGGCTCGGCTGGGTGATCCACAAAGACCGCCGCGCCGCCGGCGGCTTCCACGGCTCCGAGACCATACTCGCGCAACTTCGACCGAGGAAAGACGGAGGTGATCCGCCCAAGCGGAAAAGAGTGGGATTGGTGGTCGAGGGCGCGCCGGCGCGAGAAGGGGCGGAGATTCGAGCGGAGGTGGGTGGGGAGGTGGTGGGGAGGGTCACGAGCGGCTGTCCGAGTCCGACGCTGGGGAAGAATATCGCGATGGGGTATGTGGAGACGTCGCTTGGGAAAGCTGGCACGGCGTTGGAGATTATGGTTCGGGGGAAGGCTAGGAAGGGCGTGGTGGTCAAGATGCCGTTTGTGAAGAGTCGGTATTGGAAGGAGGTTGTGGGGATATCGCCGGGCTAGGTTGATTGAAGGATGGGGGACGTTACGGTACCTTGAGATGTTGGCGCTAATTGGGCTTCGGGGTGTAGGAGACGTGGTGGACTCAAGCGTTCGTAGCGAGCTGGCAAATCTGGGTGGAGTTTCGGGTTTTTTTATCCGAGGGCTATTTATCATCTAAAAGCTCGGTGTGAACGTGGAGTCTGGTTTTCAACATGGACCAAGGCTGGGTTCAACAACAGATATACTGGATGTACACGTGTCAATTCAACGGATGAATGCGAGAGATATATTGAAACGGTGGGCTATTATGAATGAATCTGAAAGACAAGATT